>Ga0315296_10000069_pt1 | contig 104824 bp, 95 predicted proteins | sample YL17G14_18_MG_FD_203921 | JGI IMG/M metagenome (GOLD analysis project Ga0315296, IMG submission 203921) | Sediment microbial communities from Yellowstone Lake, YNP, Wyoming, USA - YL17G14_18 | ecosystem: Environmental > Aquatic > Freshwater > Lake > Sediment | place: USA: Wyoming | collected... | reverse complement strand
GTGTTTCGGCAAAAATGGCTTTTGGACTTTAAAATGGTTAAAATGGCAATGTCACGGACAAAACAAGCAGGCTCTCAATGCACCTTATCCAAGCCTCTTTCCTGTCCAAACAATGGGGAGACCCTCATTTATCCATACACCTCTTCTCTTGATCTTAAATAATATACCTCAGTATATTCTTGGGTGTGGGTTTAAGTTCTTTTCTTACTGATATGCATTGCTATTATGCATCTTAATCACCAATCGTTAAACTGATAATCAGATTTTCGGCAATATGACTAAGCTATTATTGTATCGACACTGTAAGCTAATATCCTATAGCAAAAATTTTATTTTATTTTTTCCTCAGGCAGAAAGTTTTCCATCATCCAGACTTCACCTATGTAGCGTCCGGACACAAAGGCAATACGCTGACCATTGGGATGAACACGCAGGCTCCCTAACTGGTCCATTTCTAATCCAGCCTTATATGCTTCGCCACCTTTTGCAGGAATTCGCCACAGTTGACATCTTTGCTCCTCTAATTTGTCAGACAAGGATTTAGAGAAGAGTATTTCCCGACCATCGGCAGTCCAGGCAATGGAACGAAACCCTTCAGGGGCCTTCAGTTGAAGCAGATCGTGGGTTTCTCCACCAGCGGCTGGAATGATCTTCAGGATCGACGATTGTGTTTCTAAGTTAAAAGCGATGAATGCCAACATTTTTCCATCGGGTGAAAGAGCTAAGTTGTTAATAGGCGCAATTTTGACAGATTTGCTGTAGATTTCCTTCTCTTTTTTTGCTACAAGATTATAAACCATAATTTGAGAAGTCTTTTTTTTCATATCGCTTTGTATATAAAAAATCGACTTTCCATCAGGTGACCATGACCAAGGAATGATACTCGTTTCAGGTTTTCTTTCCAGAACAAGGGTTATGTCGCCTGATTGTGTGTCGATCGCAAAGAGTCCTCTGCGATCTTTCTCGGTGCGTCCCCCTACAAGAATGGTGCGACCATCAGGGGACCAGCGAAGTTGCCCAAAAGATGTAAGCTTGGGAGAGAGTTCACGCTCCTCGCCAGTTTCAATTGAACGAATACAGAGAACGTTAGAACCGATGCGGCGAGCAGGTCCAGGAATACGATTTGAGACGTAAGCAATGTGTTTTCCATCTGGGGACCACTCAGGAGAACTGTTTGATCCTATGAAGCGCCTGCTTACTTTCCTCGGTGGAGTTAAAAGTTTGCCTTTTTCTAGATCGATCGAAGCAATATAAGCATCGGCCATTGAGGGACTAAGTCCATAATAAAAGGAACCTTTCTTTGTAAAACCCATCGGCCAGATTTGGCCCATTTCTGTCTTAATCAATTCAGGATCTCCCTGAGGTTTGCCTTCCGCAACTCGAATAGCCCAGACATCTCGAGTCCCCTTTCGATCGCTTGAGAAGAGAATCCAATTGCCGCATGGGCTCCAGCCGAGCGAGAAATCATTTCCTGGGTACTCGACTAGCGGTATCTCACTTTTCCCATCAGCGGAGAGCAAGAAGATGTCATGATCTGGAGCGTCTTCTTTTTCTGGCAGGTCAAAGACAATATAATTGCCATCGGGTGAAAATCTCATTTTCCCCCAAGGATAGTCCCGGTCCAGATTTTTGATAACCTGTACAGAACCATCCTCAACGCTAACCAGGACAATCTGATTTTTTTCTTCTTCTGGGGAGAAAATCGCTAGAATTTGTTTGCCATCCGGGGACCAGTCGTGAGGTTCGACCCATTCTATTTCCTTGTTTTGATAGAGAATGCGCTCCTTTGAACTGTCGAACTCAAAAATTCTCAAGTCGAAGAATAGATCCTTGTTAAACCAATTATAAACGACTTGAGTGTTATCAGGAGACCACATGGAGTTGAGGGCAAATTCTGTGGACTCAAACCAAGTGCCTTTGCTTGTAAGACGGCGCATTTCTCCTGTTGCAAGATCTCGTATAGCAAGATCACCGGTCTCCCAATCCACAAAAGAGAGATGCTTGCCATCAGAAGAAGGTTCGCCTTCGTAATCCACCTCAGGTCCTACCCAGACTCGAATAATTGTAAGATCTTTTTTTTGTGCAAGAATAAATGCCGCAATGAGAAGAACGATTAAAGCCAGACTTGCAAATTTTTTCATTTTTTCCTCCTTTTTTGTTTTAGGGATAGGGAATTCGTTTTTTGTGCTGCGTACTCTCTCTCCCTCTTAAGCTTGGAAATCATGCTGCCTTCCCCTCAAAGAGTATATTGTCGGTGGATAATCGATGTCAAGAAAAAGAAAAATCCGAGGGGAAATGACGCTTAATCAGAAAACCTGCTCCAAGAGCCTCTAAATTAGGAGCAAGAAGATAGAGCTCAGCTTCACGATGACTTCAGAGTGTTAGAGTGTTTATCAGAAATATTCCGCCCTGGTCTCGGCCGCCATGAGCGCAATCTGCTCGAACACATGGGAGGGCGGGGGCTTCTCCGCAACGAACGTCAGCTTCAGGTGGTCGGTGATTCTGTCCACAACGTCATAGTCCGTGATGAAGGCGATGATCTTCATCGTGCCGCCGCACTGGGGACACAGAAGGGGGTCCACCTCATAGACTTTGCGAATCATCGCGGTCCAACCCTTGCTCGGCTGGCTCTTCAGCTCCTCCTCGACCATCCTGAGGGCGAAAGGACTTAGACCCTTCTTTCTCACTTTTCCTCTGTGGGCATTGGCATAGAGACCGTAATATCGGATCATAACTTGCCCTTTATCCGGAATGAGGAGCTTGCGTTTGTACTTGAAGAGGAGACGTAGCATCTTAGGGATCGTGAAGACCACCTGGCGGTGGGGGACATCCGGAAAAAGCTTCTCTCTCACCCATTCGCCCCACTCTTCCAGGCGTTTGGCATGACAGGAAGGACAAAATCCTCGGCTCTTGCAGGAAAAGCACAAGAGATACTCCCTCTCGCAGTCAGGACATCTGATCCGCGCAAAACCGCATTTGGGATTGCCGCAGTCCAGATACTTCTCCACCACTTCCTTGATGATGGGGCGAAAATAGCCGTACTCCTTCTCGAATCTCTGTTCATATTCAGCCATGAATTTATCAAAATAATGGAGAAGCACCCGGTAGAGGACGGTGCGCTCCGGATGACGAGGGCGATAGATTCCCGGCATAGCAGGAAGAATGACGCAAAAAATCGGCCAAGAGTCTCGAGAAATCTGAACATGCTGATAAAAAATCAAACATCAATTATTTATTATGGTGATGCGAACGTTTGGCTAGGTACTTATGGCTTTTATGAGTTAGAAATAACTTTGCCTGATTTTTGGCAGGACAAAATCCAACATATTTTATGTAAAGCAGAAGAATTAGATAATTATGAAAATGTAATTGCAATCGTTATGTTTAGAAAAGAACACTTTGAAAACATTGATGACCGCTTCCTCGCTCCCAAACGCAACTAAACCCGATGCTCCCAGGTTATATGCTGGTGGTTTTGTCGAACTACGATCCTCCTGCGGCCGGGAGTGTCGGGAAGAAGATCGAAGCGCTGCTCAAGCGATTGAAAAAAAACTAGGGGCGAGGGACGCGTTTTCCTGCGGAGTCGGTAGCATACTGAGTTTTGAAGGGCGGTGAGGCTGCGGCTGGCCCTTCCTCTTCCAGCCTGAGCAGAGGGCCGGCTCAAGATGGCCTCTATTTAAGCCCACACCGCCCAGCTAAATTCCATGGCCAGATAGGGGGGATAAGCAAAGGCTGGTCGAGGCTTTTAGATCCCGAAGACTTTCTTCAGCAGCGGCACATACTGCGGGCCAAGCGCCACCACGATTCCCGCAAAGTAAGCGATTGCGGTAAGACCGCCGGCGAGGAATTTGACAATCTGCAATGGTCCTTTTGACCAAACCCGGATAAAGCCGGCCAGGCAGGCTCCGATCAAGACAAAGTGCGCCGTTGCCGCCACAACCGCGATAAACAGGTCGGGCCTGGCGATGTGGCCGGTCTTGACCAGACTAGAAAGCTGGTCCAGCCCGGCTCTTATGAACGTCGCGTGAACGATGTTCATCCAGTTCCAGAACGCGGCGCTGATGCAGCCCGCCCCGTAGCCATAAGCATTTCTTCTCCTGGCTAGGACCATGACCGCAACATAGATAAGAGCCTGAAATCCGTGCAAAATCCTGAGGGAAGGATCGTAGATCGCCGAAAGCAGGAGGACAAGGATGAATAACCCACAGGACGCATAGATCAGTCCCTCGACCCACGAAGTCCGCTGCTCGCTTAAACTCAGCGCTGTACCCCTCTCGACGAAATATATGTCTCCGCTGGTAACGATGTCAACGCTCTTGTCCTACTCTGATATGCCGAAATTAGACCTGCTCGAACATTTTCATGGCCGCCCGGCGTTTCTCTTCCATTTCTTGGCGCGTCATTTGAATTCGCATCGAAAGCGACCAGGAATGTCCGAAGGGATCCGTGAGCTGACCGTAGCGTTCACCCCAGAACATGTCGCCGATGGGCCATGACCACTTTGGCACCGGCGTCAACGGCGCGCTTCCAGATCGCATCCACGTTCTTTGAGTAGATGTGGAGAGTGACTGGCGAACGGCCGGGCTCTGCTGGATCTTTGATGCCGCTGCCAGGGAAGATATCGGACATCATGATGATCGAATCGCCAATCTTGATCCGGGCGCGAATTAACTGTCCATCCGCGGTTGCCTGGCGCGCCGATTTTATTTCCTTGGCGCCGAAGGCCTTCTCATACCATTCAATCGCCCCCGCAGCGCCCTTTATCGCCAGGTAGGGTGTCACGGTATGAAACCCTTTTGGAACGGCCTCAAATCTTCTTGACCTTTCTGCCATCTTGCTCCCTCCCTTCTTGATGCGTTGGAAATATCTCATAGCCGCTGCAAAATTATTTTCTCACCGGCTTTGTTATTAAGTCAAGGACACGCACAAGCCGAGCGAAATGGCCGGGATCTCCGTTGCAAAATTTCCCGAAATCATTTAGAGTTTCCTTTGGCTGATTCCGTCTGGCCGGCACCTGGCGTGATTCTTGATGTTGTCCTTCCGCTGTGCCGGGAATATACCGTCCTCGTCATCCGGAGAGAACCGTCCTCTATCGTGTGTTGTTCCATCATGACATGTTCTTATCGGCAAATTTGGGTCTAAGGAAGCAATTGCGCATAGAAATCAATTTGGATATAATTCGTTCATGAAATTTCCCGGCTTAAGTTTTTATCTCTTCCAGATTCTCTATCGCGACACAAACATCTTCTTAAGATCCAACCCCTTATAAGGGAGGCTAACCTTTGAGTTCGCTTTCAGAAGCCATTAAGGTCGATAACCTCACTCGGGATTTCAAAAGTTTTAGAGCTGTTGATCATATCTCTTTCCAGGTTAATGCCAAGGAAATATTTGGCTTTCTGGGTCCGAATGGGGCGGGCAAAACCACGACTGTCAAGATGCTCTGCACTCTTCTACGGCCCAGCGCAGGAAAGGCCCAGGTCGCTGGCTACGACATCGAGCTTCAGCAGAGTCAGGTGCGAAAATCCATTGGCATAATCTTCCAGGATCCTTCGCTCGATGACCGGCTCACTGCCCGCGAGAATCTCCGTTTCCATGGGATCATCTATAAGGTGCCACGAAAACAACTGGCGGCATGTACTCGTTCATATGATTAGTGACGCTCAGGTTTTTGTGATTCAAGCCAGAGCTGATAATATTCATTAGGTGTAAGATAATCAAGGGCCTGATGGGGTCGAATGTAATTGCAGGTGTACTCCCATCGCTCGAGCTGGCAATTATGCTCCTCCATGGTGTGCCCAATCGTCTCCACTTCATAAAATTCCTCCCGATGCGTTCGGTTCGCCCGTTCCACATAGCTATTTAATTTTGGGGAACGCGGTGGAATCACAAAGAGCAGGATCTCACGCTTCTGGATCGCTTCTTCAAAATCCTTCTTGAACTCCGATCCGCCGTCAATCTGGATGGCTTTGACTTTAAAAGGAAACTTCTTACCTTCTCCTTAATTCAGAATTGGATAATCGGTCCTGTTGTGATGTTTTTGCTGGCGATAGCTGTCGCCATAGCAATTTTTGGGATCAGTTCGAATCAGGCATTCGCAACTGTGATCGGTCCTCTGATAGAAGTCCCTGTCCTCATCAGCCTCGTCAACGTCGCCTTGAGGCTAAGAGGAAGGTTCTTTAAACAAGGGAAGCGGTAAATCAACTGCCGTTTTCTTCCTGATAGCAGATGGAAACAGCGCATTTCACGTTATACCACAAGTTTTTTATGATAATCTGTGTCGAATTGATTTAAATGAGATAAATTCTTATAATCGGGCTCGAGGCCTGAAGCTGTTTTTATTTTTGCATGGATGATAAAGAGCTAATCCAGAGAGTTGCATCCAAAGACCAGTCTGCCTTTAAAGAGTTGGTTGAACACTACCAGAATCTGGTCCTGAATACCTGCCTGAATTTAATCGGAAGCCGGGAGGGTGCAGAGGATGTCGCCCAGGAAGTCTTTTTTCGCCTCTACAGGTCGGCAAAAAAATTTCGTCACAAGAGTAAGCTTTCTACCTGGATTTACCGCATTGCTGTCAACCTTTCCCTGAATTTCATCCGAGATAACAGAAGGTTTGGCGGGCTGCAGAGCCTCGACCCTTTCCTGGAAAAAGAGCCCGAAATGGAGGCACTCCATCTCCCTTCAAATTCAAAGAGCCCGGAGGCACTCCTCGAAGAGAAAGAGCGGAAAAAACTCATCCGGGAAGCACTGGGTTCCCTACCGGAAAAGCAAAAAGTTGCCTTTGTCTTACACAAGATGGAAGGGTTTTCTTCTCAGGAAATTGCTGAGATTCTGGAGGTGTCGCTTTCTTCAGTGGAGGCGCGCATTCACCGGGCTAAAATCAGTCTTCAAAAGAAATTGATTCCTCTTTTAAAGAAAATGTGAAAAAGGCGCAAGTTTTTTCTCCGACTGTGTGTCAAATTCAGTGAAGAGTGGAGGAAAGATGACCGAGGCTTGCCGGGCAGTCGAAAAAAATCTGGTTGACATCGTTGAAGGAAAAGTTTGTGGAGACAGGCTTCAATATATCGAAGAGCATCTCAAATCCTGTCCAGGATGTTCGCTTCTTGTCGGAAAGTTTCGCCATGTCTGGCAGGAGCTTGGAAGGCCTCATCGAATCGAGCCATCTCTTTCCTTCCGGTCTGGATTAGAACAGAAGATAAAAGCCTATGATGAGAAGAAGTTCTGCTCCGGCCCTATCTTCGTCGGTGCACAGCGTCGGTTTCGCCCGGCAGTTGCAGTCTTGGCCCTCCTTGCTGGAGTGTTTGCCGGATATGAGATGGGAAATGTGTCCAGAGCCTACCTCGAGATCCCGGCTCAGGAAAGAGCCGCCGTTTCGCCTGAAGGAATGTTCACCTTTCAGTATCTCAACAGCTTCGAAGATTTCCCAAAGGGTTCCATAGCCGATTTTTATTTAAACCAGGAACTCAAGGAAAGGAAATGAAATCCATGAAAAAAAGGCTAATGGCTTATGGAATAATCCTTCTGGCTGTGGTCAATGTCACGGCCCTATTTACATTAGCCTACAACCGCTGGGTCAGGCGGCCATCTGCGCCTGCGGCCGCCGATACTGAAGGGCGGCTTCCATCCGCGAAGACAAGATTGCTTCTGAGCGCAGAGCAGATGGGGGAGATGAGGAATTTAAGGGCTTCCTTCGAAGCCGAGATTAAAGAGATACAGCTCCAGATGGAGGAGAAGAGGAAAGCCCTGGTGGAGGAGATGAGAAAGGAGAGCCAGGACAGCGCTCTTATCGACAGGCTGATTGACGAGATTGGGCGTCTGCAGTCAGAGGTGCAGAAGAAGGCGGTTCGCCACCTCTTTAAAGAAAAGCAACTTTTGACTCCCGAGCAGAAGGAGAGATTTTTCGAAATGTTCGAGGACCACGTTTGCCCTCGATTGATGGCCGTGGGCCATCCCTCGAGGGGACAGCGGGGCTCCCGCTGGCTTCAAGAGAATGAAATTCAACCGGGTTTGAGGAAAGACCCGATGTGTAAAGATAGAAATCAATAAATTAAGGAGGTATGAACAATGAGCAAAGCAAGGTCAATCGTGACGGCTGCAGTTGTGCTTCTCCTTGCTGCCTACCCCATCCTCGCTCAGCCTGCTGGCCAGGAGCATGGTGCAGAGAAGATGAAGGCGTGCGCAGGAGCCTACGGCATTCCCAACCTGACTGCCGAGCAGGTTTCCAAGATTGAGAAGCTCAAGCTGCAGTTCGAGAAGGAAATGCTGCCGCTTCGCCAGAAAATGCAGACATTGAACCTTGAGATGAGGACACTTATGGCCGAAGGAGCTGACCTGACCAAGCTCGGCGCCAAGATTGACGAGATGAGCAAGGTGCGCGCTGAGATACAGAAGAAGGGACTGGCCCATCGACAACAAATCCGTAGCTTGCTAACGGATGAGCAGAAAACCTATTTCGACCGGAGAGGTTGCGGTATGGGCTTTGTCTGTGGGACAGGAGGCCATGGTGTAGGATGCGGAGAGGGAGGATGCAGAGGCGATGGAAAGGGGAAAATGAGACACGAAGGTCATGGCGCTCGCGGATGTGGCCCGATGAAGGGCAAGTGTGGTAGATGAAGAGGGCGTGAATAAAATTTAGAAAAGGGGACAGGCAACTCTCTCAACATAAAACGGCCTGTCCTTTTTTATTTTCATCTTGCTTTTTTATGATGAAAAGCCCTTTGCAAGGGAAATCATAAAACATTTGGGAGATTCCCGCTGCGGCTCTAATTGAACATTTAAACCGCACAGATTGTCACTTCAGGGAATATCCCATGATGAATTGCTCTCAGCTCATCAGGGTGGCAAATCCGTAGGCGAGGTTTTTGAGCGTTGCAAGCTGAAAATCCTCATCGACAGTGGAAGTACCGTCGGCAAGAAAGAAGACCCTGCAATCCCTGACAAAGGCATCCTTGGCTGTTGTCTCGCAGCAGAGGTTGGTCATGACACCCCCGATGACGGTGTCTTTGATGTTCTTCTCTTTTCTTTATTAACTCCCTTTTCTTTATTAACATTGTTAAGTCAAGATTTCTAACTTCTTTTTTCATTTGTCATGGACTGATCAAGATATTATAATTTGAATTTCATAAAAATGAAGAAAGCATGGACCCTGTTTTTTAGCTTCTTCATGGCTTTTTGTCTCTCAGCTTTTTCGCAGACAAATGGCTATCTTTTCATCATCGGCGGCGGCTCCCTCCCTGAAAGCATGATGAAAAATTTTGTCGAGATTGCTGCGAAATACAAAAGCGGAAAAATCATCGTCTTTCCCATGGCCAGCGCTGAACCCGATAAGGTCGGGCCTGAGCAGGCAGACGAGCTCAGAAAGTATGGCGCCCGTGATGTTGAGTGTCACATCTTGAGCTGGGAGCAAGCCATGTTAGAAGAAAGCACAAAGATCTTTGATGATGCCGGGGGTGTTTTCTTTTGCGGCGGAGTCCAATCGCGGCTGACCCAGAGGACAAACCATTTGAATCTCGTCTACGAAGACCGGTTGAATGGGGTCATCACCGTCGAGCAATACAAGGAGAAGCGTGACGAAATCCAAAACGAGATCTACCACATCGAAGAGCAGATTAAGGGTCTGGGGAACGAAAACGTTGGGTTCAAAGACCAGGGGGTCATGATTCTCGATTTGATAAAAGGAGTCCGGGATACTTATCGAAAACAAGATTTGAAAGGAAAGTCCGAAATCCTCAATATCGTCCTCGACAAATGTCTATTGAATGACGAGCCATTCTTCCAGTGGAAAGAACCCTTCAGGACTTTGTTTGAAATCAACGAAATCCTAAAGCAAGAGCAAAAAGGGGTTATACAATTGAAGCAGTGGGGTGAGTGAGGGGTCTCGAACCCCCAACCTTCGGATCCACAGTCCGATGCTCTAACCAGTTGAGCTACACTCACCATTTGGAAGGGACTAAAATTTTCGCATCTCTTATAGTTATTGTCAATATCGAGAGCAGTTATCTAACTATCCCTTTTTCAGTGATAAAAGACAAATTCATTGATCAGGCCAGGCGTTTTGAAAACAGACTGCATTTAGCTTCCAATTGGCTCAAGCTTAGTGATGAGAAAGCCGCTATTTTATGTCACGGAATTGGAAATGCTTCCAGGGATTACTTCTGACCTTCGATTAAATTGAGGACATCCTCAGAATCTCGCCATTTTTCTTTGACCTTTACCTGGAGATCCAGAAAAACCTTGGATTCAAGGATCTCTTCCAACTCCCGGCGTGCTTCAGTGCCAATCGTTTTTATCAATTGTCCCTGTCTTCCGATGACAATTTTTCGGTGAGAGTCTTCTTCAACAAAAATTTTAGCCTGGATGTAGGTAAGAGGAGTTTGAGAATCAGAACTTTTTGTGCGCCTTTCAATTTTTTCGATATAGACAGCTGTCACAAAGGGAAGTTCTTGCTCCACATGCTCGAGCACTTTTTCACGAATAATTTCTGAGAGGAGGAATCGCTCCGATTGATCAGAGACTTCATCTTCAGAGAAAATCTTTTCTGCCTCAGGTAAATATTTATAGATTTCATCTTCAAGAACATCGACGTTTGTTCCTTTGAGTGCCGAGATGGGGATGATTTCTTTAAAATCCAGGAGGTCTTTGTATTTATCGATAAGGAGAAGGATTTTTTCTTTTTTCACGATATCAACCTTATTGATCAGCAAAAATATCGGAATTTTGACCTTTTTTAAAGTCTCAATCACAAACTCATCTCCATGACCGAATTTTTGGGTGGCATCGATGAGCAAGCAGATAAGGTCAGATGTTTCCAAGGAGGAGTAAACAAAATTCATCATTCTCTTATTCAACTTGTGCAGAGGCCTATGGATCCCAGGGTTATCAACAAAGATAATCTGACCTTTCGCTGTTGTCTTGATTCCCAGGATGCTGATTCTCGTTGTCTGTGGCTTTGAAGAAACAATGGCCACTTTTTGGCCCAGGATCTCATTCAGAAGAGTGGATTTCCCGACATTGGGCCGACCGACGAGTGCCACATAGCCAACTTTCATCTTTCTTTTATCTTAGAGTGTGAAGCAAATATTTTTTGACTTTTTCGTTCAATCTTTATTCTTTATTCTCTTTTCTCTCTTGCCTTTCTCCTCTTTCTCATCTTGTGACTTAAGTTTCTTAATTCTTAGTTTTTTTATCCTTTTCTGATCGACATCCAGAATCTCAAGCGTCAATCCTTTGATATGGAAAACCTCACCCTTTTTGGGCAATCTCCCCAAATGGTGGGTGATCAGCCCGCTGACTGTAATGTAGTTATCCTCAGCCAAGTCTAAGTCAAAGCGATCCTCAATTTTTCCGACTTCCACATCGCCCAAAACTGTATAATCGAAGGGAGCATTCTCAATAATCTGCGCTTCTTCCATGTCATATTCATCCTGAATTTCTCCAACGATTTCCTCCATCAGGTCTTCCATCGTCACCAAGCCAGAAACGCCTCCATGCTCATCGACAACAATGGCCAGTTTTTGTTTTCTTTTCTTGAATTCTTGGAGAAGTTTTGAGACCTTCATCGATTCAGGAACGAAATAGACAGGCCGAACAAGCGGCTCAATGGACTGATTCTTGTGCGCTTCATCTGAATATTCGAGCAAATCGCGGGCTATAACGATGCCTTCGATGTTGTCAATTTTATCCTTGTAAACAGGAATGCGAGAAACTTTTTCCTTTATGACCAGCTCCTTGAGCTTTTCGATCGTGGCATCTTTTCTGATGCAAATCATATCCAATCTTGGAGTCAGGATCTCCCTGACCAATGTGTCCCCAAATTCCACGACACTTCTCAGAAGCGTGCCCTCATCCTTTTCTATGATGCCTTCTTCCTTGGCTTCATCGATAAATGTGTCGATTTCTTCTTCTGTAGTTTCGCGCAATTCAGCTTCCTCTTCCTCTTTCTTCTGAACTAGCGCCCTTGACAGGAACAGAAAGGGAGCAGAGAGCGTATGAAAAAGCTTAAAAGAATGGAGAAAAAAGCCGAGAATTGTCTTTTTGCTTAGAGAATTGATGAGGAGAGGTAAACAGACAAAGAAAATGAGATAGAGGACTAGAGTAGCGAGAAAAAGCCAGAGAGGCCAGAATTTAAGGCGGGGAAACGAGATGTAAAGATAAACCAGAAAAGCGATGAGGAAAATGTTCCGAACAGACTCGACAGCTATTTTGATCTCATCGTAGAGGTCAAGAACTTTGAAACGATATTCCTTTTCTTTATCTTCAAGAAAGCGGCTGAGAGAAATTTTTGAGAAGGAACTCAAGGATGTATGGAAAAGGGACAGGAAAAATGTCACCAGAAAACTCAGGCAGAGGCCTACCCATTTGATGAATTCTGTGTCCATTTTATTCTCTGATCCAAAGGTTTCTGATTTTTTCTTCTTCTTTCTCGATTCTAGCCGAATGCTCATAACCAAGCAAATGCAAAAATCCATGGATAGTCAAAAGCTCAAGCTCTCTTTCCAGGCCATGATCAAGAGAAAGGCACTGCTTAAAAGCCTGGGGGACAGAGATGATGATATCTCCCAGATAATAATTTCCATCAACACTTTTTTCCCTTATTGGAAAGCTCAGAACATCTGTAGGGGCGTTTTTTCTTAAGAATTTGCGATTTATTTTTTTTATAGTCTTTGTGTTGACGAAGGCTAGAGAAACCTCAGGATTTTTTAAGCGATAGTGTTTGACTAATTTTTTTAACAGATTTTTGAATCTTCTTCGATTGATCCAGTATCTATTCTGGCGGTTTAATATTTCTATCATTTGCTTTTTTCACTTTTTCCATTTTTTTCTTTTTTTTCATCTCAAAGTCAAAGCCTGGATAGTCCACTCTTGGATGATAAATCGTGTAAAGAGTGGAGAGAAAAGAGGAGGCGACCGTTCTCATTTCTTTAATGGAAAAATCAGAATCATCAAGCTGCCCGTCTTGCAAATAGTTATCGAATATCTCTGTTATCACTCTCTTTAAGCTCTCCTGGGAGGGTGATTTCAGGCTCCGAGAAGCAGCCTCGATAGAATCAGCCAGCATGACCAGGGCTGCTTCTTTTGTTTTAGGCGAGGGGCCTGGGTATCTGTAATTTTCTTCACCGATCTTCTGGAGGTCTGGGTTATATTTCTCTTTTGCCTTTTGGTAGAAATACCTGACAAGGGAGTTTCCGTGGTGCTGCTCGATAATTTCTTTTATCTGTTGAGGGAGGTTCAACTTTTTTGCCATTTCAACCCCTTCCTTGACATGGTTGATGATGACAAGAGTGCTCATGCTGGGAGTGAGATCTTTATGGAGATCAAAATTTTTGCTTCTGTTCTCAATGAAGTATTCGGGCCTTTTCATTTTGCCGAGATCATGGTAGAGAGCGCTGGCTTTGACCAGCATCGAATCAACTTTGATTTCCTCTGCAGCCTTTTCAGCCAAGGAGGCGACAATCAGTGAATGATGGTAGGAACCAGGGGCTTCAATGGCCAGTTGCCTGAAAATTGGCAGATCAGAGTTTGTCAACTCCAAAAGCTTGGTTTGCGTGAGAAATCCAAAGAGGTTTTCAAAAACAGGAAGAAAAAGAAATGCCAGGGCCGAACTCAAAGCTCCTCCCACAAGACCCATTAAGATTTCACTCGCAATGAGATCCACACTGCCTATTTTCTCTTTAACGAGATAAATGGCAATGATCACAAGAATATTGATGGGAGCAACAAGAAAGAGTCCAGCACGAAAGAGAGAAGTCCGTTTTTGTCTCTGGTAATATTTTATGCCATAAATAGCTGCAAATCCTCCTATTAAGCAAAAAGTGATGAGATAGAAATTTGCACTGAAAAGATAGCCGACGAGCAAGCTGTTGATGATGGCATAGGCGAGGGCTATATGATTTGAGGTGAGAAAAGCAAAGAGAAGAATGCCGAATTGAAAAGGGAAGGCATAATGGTAGCTTTCCAGATGGGTGAGAAGAGGAAAATTTGTGTTTTGACTGAATGTGCCTGCAAGAAAGACCGATAGCTTGTAAAAAAGGAGGCTGAGGATGGAGATTACCCCCATCATGATGAAATTGTTCAAGGCCTGTTTTACTCTTATAAGGGACTTGAGATAAAACCAGAGGGTGATGAAGAGAAGAGTAAACAAAAGAAATGTGCCCAAGAAATTTGTTAACCAGCTTGGCTTTGTCCGAAGTTTTTGATTGATGATCCTGATCCATTTGAGTGCTTCTGGAGCGACTTCATCTCCTTTGCGGATGATGACCTTTCCCTTTTTTATGGTATAAAAGACAGTCTCTACCTGTGAGCGAGCGCGCTCTTTTCTCGCTTCTGTCTCCACTTTATTGTACGTGATATTGGGAGAGATAAAGAGCTCGGAGAGGTTGAGGAGCAGGGATTTATTCCTTTGAGAGATCTCTAGTTTATTTATTTCCGAAGCCATTCTCTCTTTGCTTTCTTTAATATCCAGGATTTCATTCACTCTTTCGGTTCTTTCGTTTCCGGGGCCTTTGGAAAGCGTTAAGCCGCGCTCCTGCTCTTTGCGAATGAAGAGATTCTTGGAGAGGATTATACCCTGGCTAGAGATTTTCCCGATGAGATCAATCAGAATTTCCTCAAGATCAGGGGAGAAATTGGCTTTTCGAAGTGAGGCCAAATCCTCTGGCGTGACTTCCAGGCCAAATTTATCAAGGATATTTCTCTGGAGCTCCTCCATATTTTTTTGTGGGCTAGGAGAACTCTTAAACCACTCCCGTCCAAAAGCGAAGAACTGCCGAATTTTCTCTTCAGTATTCAAGAAAATATTCTGATCGAAAAAATAAAAAGGCAAAACAGCCTCGACTGCTTCCACTCTTCTTTTTTCTGTGGTTTCAGTATCTTCAATGGTCAAATCTTTTGGAGCGATGATATCGGAGGAAGCAATTTCCTCTTCCTTAGGCAAGGGAAGAGATTTGGAGGGCAAATAAGAGATAAAATAGGCGAGAATGAGGACAAAAATGAAGAGATAAACAAATGGATTCTGGACAAGCTCCTTCCAGATGTTGACTTTTTTTTCTTTACGAGGCGGAGATGTGCTGTTGCCCTTCTTTTGCAGAATTCCTAGACTTTTAAAGAGCTTGATTTTTTTAAAGGAAATGAAATTCATTTATTCCTTTTGGGATCTTGACTCAGCTTTATCGTAAGCTTTGATGATTTTTTGTACCAAGGGATGCCGGACAACATCTTTTTCATTGAAGTAAATGAAGGATATCTCTTTTATGGAAGAGAGAATTTTAATCGCATGAAGGACGCCTGATTTTTTGGGCTGAGGAAGATCAATCTGAGTGATGTCGGCTGTAACAACGACCTTAGAATCAAAACCAGAGCGAGTCAGGATCATTTTCATCTGTTCTTTGGTTGTGTTTTGGGCTTCATCGAGGATGATGAAAGAACCGTTCAGAGTTCTTCCTCTCATGTAAGCTAAAGGAGCAATTTCAATGATACCCTTTTCTATCAGACGGTTGGCTTGCTCTGTTTGGATAAGGTCAAATAAAGCGTCGTAGAGGGGGCGAAGGTAGGGGTTTATTTTCTGATACATATCCCCTGGCAAAAAGCCCAATTTTTCTCCTGCTTCCACCGCAGGTCGGGTAAGGATGATGCGGTTGACAGTTTTATTCTGCAAGTAGGATAAGGCCATGGCCATAGCCAGGTAAGTCTTTCCTGTGCCTGCAGGTCCAATCCCAAAAACCAAATCATAATTCTTGATGGCTTGAATGTATTCTTGCTGGTTGAGGCTCTTTGGAGTGACAGACTTGCGGGATAAATTCAAGGCTTCAGAAGGAAAATGGTCTTCTAGGGATTGGGAGGAGTCTTCTTCTAAAAGGTCGAGGGCAATGTGGAAATCTTCTTCTTTCAAATCATATCCCTTTTCATCCAACTCTTTTATTTTTTCGAAAAAACATTTTGCAAACTCTACTTTTTGGGGATCTCCATCCAGAAAGAGGCTATCCCCCCGGATCGATAGACTTATTCCCAGGCGATTTTCAAGCTTTTTCAGGTTCTTATCAAGAACGCCAAAAAAAGCATTTTTCCTTAAAAAGAGTGGTGAGATTTTTTCCATATCAAAAATTAGGAAGGATCTTCAGTCATTTTGAATAATTATAAACATTAAAGGCCTGGTTTTGTCAAGGTTTAGCCCTTTACGTAAGCATCAAAAATTTCGTGATGAGAATGAGAATGGGTGGCATGGCGCCAGTCCCCGCAACGGAAGAAGTCTTTATCACCCTTCTTAGCTCTTCATGAACAAATATGAACTCCAGTTCTTCTGGAGTCAGTTTCCTCTATTGATTTTTTCTTCTATTCGCTATTGAAAATACTACAAAAACTACAATGTGAGTTTGTTATACCATCTCATCGCCCTGCGTTTAGAGCATGAAACATTGTGTTAATTGCCGCCTTCAAGCAATGGATCGCGGCGGATTGTGATTGTTTTTGTATAAGTCCGATCATTTACGGTCATTTTTACAAGATATTCACCCGGATCTACATCAAACCCTTGAGGTTGCTCACCTGCGCGAGGACGAAATCTAGGGCTAAGAGTAGCCAATTGTTGCAAAGTCTTTTCTAATAATTCGCGTTCCTTTTCAATCACAACTAGGCTTTTCAACTTTGATCGAGCGCCCTCGATTATTCGCTGCCTTTCTTCACTAGAGCCAGCTTTCATTATTTCATTTCTGAGATTAAATAATTCGCGCTGAAGAGGCGTCGGATCAAATTTCATATCCCATAAATACTTGTTTATTCCTGTTTCGCCTGGGACAGTGACGACTCTTTTCAAATATCCAGATATTTCGGCGATTTCAAGTTGAACCTTTGTCTGAGGACTTGATTTCAGATAATAACTAATGACTGCACCATCAGGTCGATTCTGCCCTCTGAAAAGGAAATTACCACGGTAATAATCAGTGCCCCGTTCGATTTTCAGCCATCTCGTTGCAGGGCGGCTGTCAAAAAGGTGAGCGTCTGCTGCGAGTAATTCTCCAGTTGCCTGCTGGAGAGGAGTTATGTCATCGAGGATCCAGACACCTCTACCATGAGTAGCCGCAATGAGATCTCCGTCACGCGGATGGATCACCAGTTCGTGAATGGCAACCGTAGGCAGGTTATTGTTGATTTTGGTCCAGGACTTGCCGCCAGTAATTGAATAAAATACAGCGAACTCCGTTCCAACAAAAAGGAGATTAGGATTCTTCAGGTCTTCTTTAATCATATACACGGAGTGCCCGTTGGGAATGTTGTTTGAAATATTGGTCCAAGTCTGACCGTAATCGGTAGTCTTGAAAACCCACGGTTGGAAATTGTCGCTACGATGACCATCAAATGTCAGGTAGGCAGTCCCTTCTTCAAAACGGGAAGCCTCGACGCGGCTTACCCAAAGGCCTTCAGGTACTCCTGGAATATTGCTCCGAACATTTCTCCAGGTGGCTCCGCCGTCACGTGTGAGCTGTACATTTCCGTCATCAGTACCAACCCAGATGAGACCTGGGGTCATTTGAGATTCTGAAATAGCAGTAATCGTACCTCCAGTTCCTGTTTCCATAACCGACCAATTAATTGGGTCGATTGATCTTCTTGTTGTACTTGCGGGTTCATTTTTTGAGAGATCAGGGCTGATCAACTGCCAATGGTCGCCACGGTCTAATGTCTTAAACAGGTGATTCCCGCCTTGATAGATGGTGTGCGGATTGTGGGGCGAAATCAATAACGGGCTCATCCAAGCAAAGCGGAAGGCGGAATCCCAGCCTTTGTCTTGTTGTTGTTTTTCAATTTCCCCCGTAACATATTTACTGTAATTCACTATATTATTCTTATTAGGACTAATCTGAACCCATAGTCGAGTTTCGGCGTTAATCCGCTGAAGACTGCCATTTTGGCCCTCAGTATATACGGTGCGCCAATCAGTCGGATCAACCTGCACATGACCCCCATCTTGAGACGGCCCTATCATGATCCAGTGGTCGTTGAAAATATTCTTGTCTCTAGTATGTGAAGGACCACCCCACACATCGTTATCCTGGAGCCCGCCATATACCCAGTACGGATCGCGCATGTCAGCGCCAACTCCGTAAAATTGCGAAATTACAAAATTATCAAGGAACACAGTGTTTTTTGCACCGTCATGAGTCAAATAAACGCCCCCATCAGAACCTAAATAATAACGGTTTTCATTATTCGGGTCGAGCCACATGGCATGATAGTCTTCATGAGTGCCCTCCAGGCGATTAGCCATTCCTCCTTCTGCCGGCGCCAATCCTTTGAAGGTTTTCCCGCCGTCTTCGGATCTCAGAAAAGGGGTTGTTAAAACATACACTTTTTGGTCATTTAAAGGGTTGATATAGATGTGGCTGTAATAGTAAGGACGGCCGTTATAAGTATTTACATATTTCCAGGTTTCTCCACTATCTTCTGACCGATAAATGCCTGAACCAGGAATGCTCAAATCTTTGCTAATTTTCGCTTCTACTATTGCCATAAGGATTTTTGGATTGTTCCTGAAAATTGAAAGACCAATTTTACCAGTATCACCTTGTGGCAGCCCTTTGGTGAGTTTTCGCCATGAATTTCCCCCATCGGTTGTTTTATAAATACCCCCGTTTGGCCCACCGCTAGTGAAACGGAACGGCTCGCGCAGCCTATGCCAGAAACTCACATAGAGAACATTGGGATCTTTGGGATCCATAACCATATCAATCGCGCCAGTTTTTCCGTCATTGGGTAGATCATTTGTTAGTTTTTGCCAGGTTTTACCTCCGTCAATAGTTTTGTACAGTCCACGATCCCCGGAATAACCCCAGGTATGTCCGACAGCGGCGACATAAACTATATTTGGATCTGTTGGATGCGTGATAATTTTTCCAATGGTATGAGTATCCCTCAAGCCTGTATTGGTAAATGTTTTGCCACCATCAGTCGACTTATATACACCGTCGCCCCAGGCAACACTGTTTCGGGAGTTCTTTTCGCCGGTTCCAACCCAAATGATATTCGGGTCTTTTTGGAAGAACGCAACATCACCGATTGACGCAGAACCATAATTGTCAAAAATAGGCTCAAATGTCGTACCTGCATTGGTTGATTTCCAGACGCCTCCGGAAGCAGATGCGATCAACACTGTTGCAAAATCATCATCCAGCGCCTCGATGTCAGATACACGACCGGACATATTAGCAGGACCGATGTTGCGCCACCGCATGTCTTTGATGAGCTTCTCTTCCTGGCTTTGTACAGAGATGGAACTCGAAAATAGCAATAGGGTAAACGATAGTATCCATGCATATTTTAGCGTGTAACGCTTTGTTAATTTATACATGAAATCCTCCTTTCTATTTCCTATCACTGAGTCGTTGACTCCGCTTCAATGCAATTCACAAAGCTAGGTATACGTTTTTTTCACTGGAACTTAAACGTTTACTTATCTCACTTTCTGACCTTTTGTCAAGTATCTGTATGGGGTCAACACAGCAGTGACACTTTGGCTTTATTTTATTAATAAAGGAGAAAACTTGGGTTTTCAAATTTATGCTGATTATCGAAATATAAATATCTTCGCTCCTTTTAAACAGCCATGTAAATATAAAAGAGGGGGGATAAAAACCCCCCTCTTTTATCTGCTAGAACAGTATTCGCGCTGCGATTCTGAATTGTCTCCCCGTGTTCACGCCTGTTGCCTTGCCATAAGTTGTTCTATCAACCCTGCTTTCTTTACCTGTTGCACGGCCATAGTTAAAAACATTAAATACATCAAAAAGAACTCCAACTCGCTGCGCTTCAGATTTACCCAGCCTGAAGTACTTTTCGAACCTGATATCAAAACGCTTATCGGGAGCGTATCTCTGCAAACCTCTCTCCTCGATATAGACTGTAGGTCTTCCTGGAATAGTAGTAGGAGCCTGCACTTGTCTTGTCCATGGACCGCCTCTTATATAATTGAAAGCAATCCCTGCGCTGATATCCAGAGGGAGAAAGAATGATGAATAAATTTTTAACTGATGTGTGGGATCATTTCCCAAGTATCCATAGGAATTTACCTGGGCGTTTGGATCCAGCCATAGGCTCACGTTGGACGAGCCACCCTGCTCGGTCCCTTTTAGCTGACACAAGACGTAAGAAGCATTAAGCATCCATTTGTTTGACATTCGCTTGTTGAAAGTGAGGACGAGACCTAAATACTTTGATCTTGGATCTTCAATGACACTATTATATTTGCCTGCTTCGGGGTTCGTTAGATAGAATTTATCCGCTGCGGCAGCAGAAGTTTTCTTGTAGAGTTCAATCGTCTGCGTCACTCCACTTTCGTCTTTATATGTGACAGGAACTTTTACCCAGGTACCACCGGTGTTCACGCGTTCAATAAAATTTTTCCAATTTCGGTAAACAAAACTCACTCCTACAGACATGTCTGGCGTCAATGCCCTTTCTATCCCAGCGACAAACTGATCCATCACTGGAAATTTGATATCCGGATCTATAGTTGCAGGATTGGATCTTCCCTCCCTATACACCTCAATCTTCTTTCCACTTGGGGGGGGCACAACATCATATTTAACATAATCTTGAGCACCTCCGCCTCCCCTAGAATAGTAATTGTGCTTCATTCCGGAAGCATATTTTCCCCAATGGAGTTTCAGCGCAGTTGAATGATCTCCGAAAACGTCAAATGTAAGACCTATCCGGGGCACAATAGCTGAAGTTTTAAATGCCCAAGCATTTAAGGTCTTGATGTACCCTCTGAAACTATTGATTCGTATTCCAGGATTTATCGTGAGTCTATCAGAAATTTTCCAGGAGTCTTGAGCAAAACCCGATAGCACTGTAAATTTGAAGGCATCCCTCGTATCGTATGAATAGGCATAGGTATGAAACTTTCCGCCAGCCAAAACGTTATCACGATAAAAGAACTCATTTGTGTAACCATTGTCTGTAAAGCTAGGGGCCCATTGAAAATCAACACCAAATTTGAAATCATGAGATCCTTTTATAAACTCATCAGCATGGTGAGTTAAAGTTGTACTCACTTCAAAACGGTCCAGCTCAGTGCGAGTGTATCTGTTTGTATTCGTACTATATATTCCTGTACTAGCATCCTGACGTCCCGATATGTCATATCCTTTAACGGGCCGATGTTCATAGGGAACCCAGAATGCTCCAAACTTAGTCTCAAGGAATGTCCTGTCTGAGAAAGTATGCAGCTCATTGATGTTCAGCTGATACATCGGGCCCCATTCTACAAAGGTAGCATCTGGAGGAGTTGTGATACTTAACCCACTCCTTCGATTATAGTAATCATCATAAATGAACATGACTGATAATCTGTCACTTGGAATGAGCTGGGTAGTAATTTTTATATCCGCCTTAGGAGCTTCCAAATCAGACTTATCAGTCATACCCACAATCCTTGTTAACGTATCTTCGAATCTTGCTGAAGCGAGGAACCAGATCTTATCCTTAATGATGGGTCCTCCAAGAGAGGCACCATAATCATAATTCATGCTCTCAGGCGGTTTTGTGTACAATGAATAGAGAGGCTTGCTGACGTCTATATGTGAGGTGCTTGTCCACGGATAATTGCGGTAAAAAGCTTCCACATGTCCTTCAAGCCGATTCCCGCCGCTCTTTGTAACAGCATTCATTATAACGCCGTCAAAACCATCATACTCAGCTGAAGCACCAAGCCCTTGTATTTCAAGATCCTGAACAAGGTGGTAGTCAAAAAGGGACCAATCAGCCCCTGAATTGGCAGCACCTATATTGATACCATCGACAAGAGACTGATTGCCCGATCTACTAGCACCGCCATAGACAGCGTAGCCTACAGAGCCAGGTGTAACATCTACAAGATAACCAATTCTCCGCCTGTATTCTGGCACAGTATCAATGAAATCTTTGCCAACAGCTTGAACAGCAACTGCTGAATCTTTGACATCAACAATAGGGGCAACAGCCTGAACAGTAACTTCTTCTTCAAGTGTGCCTATTCTGAGCTGAATCTCCACAATTAGAGTTTGTCCAATATGTAAGCGGATACTTTCTATTTTCCCAGGAGTAAATCCTTGAAGCGAGGCCTCAACAGCGTACATTCCAGGTACCAGTGCAATAAATCTGAACTTACCTTCCGCATCTGTAATTTTACTCTGAGCGCCCCCAATCATGTCGGGAGATGTGAGCTTGACCTCTGCCCCAGGAAGGGGAGTGCCCTGCTCATCCGTCACCCTGCCTTCGATAGCGCCTGTCCCTTTGGACTGCGAGTATGCCAGACCAGAGAGAAAAACAAGCGCTAAAGCAAAAGCAAACACACCCTTCATTCGTTTTTTCATTTGACCTCCTTATTCTGAATAAAAACCCGTGCCACGATACCAAATGCTATCCCTTCTTTTTATTTCACTTCTCTTTATTTCACCTCTTTATTTCACCTCCTTTTAGGGGAATTTTTAATGGGAAGACAATTTTCTCTATCACATTTTGCTTTCTATTTTCTATTAAATTGTATCGAAATTTAGCATAACAATAAGTTTTTGTAAAGCAATAAAGATAATATGTTTTAAGTATCCCAAATTTCGTGATGAGAATGGCGCCAGTCCCCCGACGACCGCAGCGGCAGGAATTTCCCAGGAAGGATGGGTAGGGATCAGGCCTTGTTATCATGAAGAGAAATAATACTCTCCATGAATATGGAAACTTCCTTACGGCAAGGCCTGACCCTACGGGGACGCGCCATGACAAGATCCATTCTCAGCAATAACATGTAGGTATCACGGAAATTGGGATACTTCCGTGTTTCTTCCCCATTGAAAAAAAAGAGAAGCTGGTATATATATTGATTTAATTTAAATAGAGGTAAAATTAGCTCAACAATTAAAGAGACCAGAGCAGAATTTATAACTATAAAAGGAGAGAAAATGGAAAAAGAATTTACGACAATTTCGATTCCAACTTCATTGTACAAGAAAATAGAGGAGTTGATTAAAGGTACAGACGTTACGTCTGTTTCCAGCTATATCACCAAAATCTTAAGAGAAAGTCTATCCAAAGAACAGGCAAAAGAAGAAGTCTTTAGCAAAGAAGATGAAGAAAAAGTCAAGGAAAGGCTAAAGGCATTAGGCTATATCGATTGAGACAAGCGAAGCGGCAAGGCGCGGTCCATTTATCTTGTTCCACTTACTCTGAATGTTTTGTCTATAACCTGCGATAGAAATGGGAAAAGACAAGCATAGAGTAACTAAAAGAAGGAGGAAAGGATGATTCAGCCTCATGGCGGTAAACTGATTGAGAGAGTTCTCTCTGGCGAGCAAAAGGAGAGAGCACTTGAAAAGGCCAGAGAATTGCCATCCCTGAGGCTCAATGATGAATCTATCTGCGATGTGGAAAACATTGCCTTTGGAGTTTTTAGCCCTCTTGAAGGATTTTTGACAAACAAGGAGTATCGCCACGTTCTGAATCAGATGAGACTTTCCAATGACCTTCCTTGGCCTATACCCATCATTTTGGACATAGGAAAGGACGAAGAGAAAAAATTCAAAGAAGGAAAAGACATTCTCTTGACAAATGAAAGCGGCGAGCCAGTGGCTCTTCTCCATCTTGAGGAAAAATATGAATACAGCAAAGAAGAGCTGGCGGAGAAAGTTTTCCAGACAACTGATCCTGCTCATCCAGGTGTTGATAAAGTAAGAAAAATGAAGGATGTCTTGCTCGCCGGAAAAATAGAGTTGATTCAGGAATTCGAAACGCCATTCGCTAGGTATAAGCTCAGCCCCAAAGAGACGAGGATTCTCTTTAAAGAGAAAGGCTGGAAGACAGTTGTCGGTTTTCAGACAAGAAATACACCTCACATAGGACACGAATATGTCCAGAAAACAGCCTTGACCTTCACTGATGGTATCTTTGTTAACCCTGTTATTGGCCGCAAGAAGAAGGGTGATTTTAAGGATGAAGTGATTCTCGCTGCTTATGAAGAGTTGATCAGAAACTATTATCTCAAAGAGAGGGCTGCCATGGCCATTCTTCAGATGGAAATGCGCTATGCAGGCCCTCGGGAAGCCATTTTTCATGCCATCATCCGGAAGAATTTCGGTTGCACGCACATCATCATCGGCAGAGACCATGCCGGCGTGGGGAATTACTATCCGCCTTATGCAGCCCAGGATATTTTTGAAGATTTTCCTGATTTGGGGATTGTCCCTCTCTTTTTTAAGTCCTTCTATTTTTGCAAAAAATGCAATTCTGTCGTCAATGAAAAAACTTGTCCTCATCCTCCCCGGGAGCATATCAATTTCAGCGGGACAAAAATCAGGGACATGCTTCTAAAGGGAGAGATTCCTCCTCCAGAATTGATGCGGCCTGAAGTGGCAAAAATCATCATGAGTTTCGACAATCCTTTTGTCGAATAGGGTGAAGCGAGAATCAGAAAAAGAACAAGAGGTTATTCATGGATAAGAAAATATTAATTATTGGCTTGGACTCAGCTCCACCAGAGATAGTTTTTGACCGCCGAGCGAAGCTTCCTGTCCTTAAGCAGCTTATCGAAAGTGGAATCTATGGAAATCTCCGAAGCTCTGACCCTCCCATCACAATCCCCGCCTGGATGGTGATGTCCACAGGAAAAGATTCAGGCAAGCTTGGCCTTTATGGCTTCCGTCACCGAAAGGAATATTCCTACAAGAATATCTGGATCGCCACTTCCCAGTCTATAAAAGAAAGAGCTGTCTGGGACATTCTCGCAGACTATGGCGGCCAAAGTTGTCTGGTCAGCGTTCCCCCCAGCTATCCTCCTCGGCCTGTAGCAGGAAACCTGATATCCTGTTTTATCACTCCCGACAGCGAGAAGGAATATACCTATCCTCAGGGACTCAGGCAGGAAATTGAAAGCAAATTCGGGACTTATATTTTTGATGTGGAATTCAGGACTGATGAGAAAGATAAACTGCTGGACGGAATCTACCAGATGACAGGAAAAAGATTTGAAGTCATGAACTATCTGATTTCTCGCAAGCTCTGGGATTTGTTCATGTTTGTGGAGATTGGCGTCGATAGAGTGCATCATGCTTTTTGGAAATTCATGGACCCCAATCACCATCTCTATGTGGCAGGTAATCCCTATGAGAATGTCATCATCGATTATTATAAATATCTTGACAAGAAAATTGGCGACCTGCTTTCCAACGTTGATAAAAATACAATTGTCTTGGTTGTCTCTGACCATGGCGCTAAGAGGATGAAAGGCGCCTTTTGCATCAATGAATGGCTGATTGAACAGGGAGATTTAGTTGTAAAAGAAAAACCCCAAGCGCCTGTAAGCCTTGAAAAAGTCGAGATTGATTGGTCACGCAGCAAAGCATGGGGATGGGGTGGCTACTATGCGCGCATCTTCCTTAATGTCGACGGAAGAGAAACTCAGGGGATTGTGAATCCTGAAAATTATGAGAGGGAAAGAGATGCTTTGGCTGAGAGGATCATGGCCGTTCGAGGCCCAAAGGGCGAGAAATGGAAAACTAAGGTCATAAAACCCCAGGAATACTTTCGAGAGTTGAATGGGGACTATCCTGATTTAATGGTCTATTTTGATGATTTGTTCTGGCGGTCAGCCGGGACTTTAGGCCATAAAAAACTTTATTTACTTGAAAATGATACGGGCCCTGATGATTCTGTCCATGCCCAGGAGGGAATTTATATTATCTTTGATCCTCAGAACAAGGTCAGGAAGAGAAAAGATGCTGACATCTTGGATATTGCGCCGACTGTTCTTCATTCCTTAGGCATTCCTGTTCCAAAAGGGATGGAAGGGAAGGTTATACAATGATAAGGTTCAAGATGGGTCCTGTCGCAGTGTGTTCCCGTTCGTCCTCGCTTCACCCATCCCCCCGTGGGGAACCCCTTCCGCTGCGGTCGCTGCGGGAAGCATACTGCGCCACCCATTCCATCTTTTTTAATTTTAAGCCGCTGCTGGGAAAGGTGCTTACAAAAGGAGAGATAGCACATGGCTCGAGCAAAGCAAAAGGATGAGAAAGGATTCACTTTGTGGTTTACAGGTCTTCCCTGTTCGGGAAAATCTGCTGTAGCTGATCGGGTTGCAGAGATTCTCAAGCGGCAAGGCCTTCGAGTGGAGAGGCTGGATGGAGACATAGTTCGCCAGAGCTTGACTCGGGATCTGGGGTTTTCTAAAGAAGACCGCAATGAAAATATCCATCGGGTCACATTTGTGGCAAAGCTTTTGACCAGAAATGGAGTGGCTGTTTTGACTTCTTTTATCTCTCCTTATCGAGAGATCCGGGCTCATGCTCGCCAGGAAATCGGAAACTTCGTCGAGGTTTATGTCAGGTGCCCTCTTGACGTCTGCATGGAGCGTGATATCAAAGGAATGTACACAAAAGCCCTAAAGGGAGAGATTAAGGAATTCACCGGGATCTCAGACCCTTATGAAGAGCCTCTGAATCCCGAGATAGTCTTGGAGACAGATAAAGAGAGTTTAGAGGAAAGCGCAAATAAGGTTTTGAAGAGATTGAAGGAATTGGATTATCTGTAAAAAATGAAATCTTTTTTGGTCACGGGTGGGGCTGGCTTTATTGGATGTCATATTGCCAAGGAACTGGTTAGAAGAGGGCATAAAGTCAGGGTCATTGATAATTTTCTCACAGGAAAAAGAGAGAATCTTGCTTCCTTCCTGGATAAAATTGAACTCATTGAGGCCGATATCAGAAACTATGAGTCGTGCAGGCAAGCCTTGCAAGGCGTCATGTATGTTTTGCATCAAGCGGCTCTTCCTTCTGTTCCACGCTCAATTGAGGATCCTCTTTTGACGACAGAGATCAATGTCAGAGGAACGCTCAACCTGCTCCTTGCTTCCAAAGAGGCGAAAATCAAAAGATTTGTTTTTGCTTCCTCGAGTTCAGTCTATGGTGATGATCCCCATCTTCCAAAAAAAGAAGGCAGGGAGGGAAATCCTCTATCTCCCTATGCTGTGAGCAAACTTGCAGGAGAAAAATACTGCCAGGTCTTTAGCTGCATCTATGGCCTTTCCACAGTCTGCCTCAGATATTTCAATGTCTTTGGCCCCCGCCAGGATCCTTTTTCTCAATATGCAGCAGTCATCCCGAATTTTATCATGAATATTCTCAATGGACAAAACCCGATAATTTTTGGCGATGGCGAGCAATCGAGAGATTTTACTTATGTGAGCAATGTAGTTGAAGCCAATATCTTGGCATCAAAAGCAGAAGATGTCTCAGGCGAGGTCTTCAATATCGCCTGCGGGGAGATGATAACTGTTAATTCCCTAGCTTCCCAAATCAACGAAATTATAGGGACAGCTGTTAAACCTAATTATGATAGCCCCCGGCCAGGAGATATCAGGCATTCTCTGGCAGATATCTCGAAGGCAAGGGAAATGTTAAAATATAAGCCGCGAGTCAAATTCAGAGAGGGTCTGGAAAAAACAATTCTTTACTATGTGGAGAGGAAATAGAGAATGGGCCAAAAAACTTTAAGTTTAGAGAGGAAAATAAAAAACAAGGAAGCTCGAATCGGCGTGATTGGCATAGGCTATGTCGGGCTGCCACTCGTCAAGGTGTTTTTGAACAAGGGGTTTCGAGTCACAGGGTTTGACATTGATAACAAAAAAGTAAAGATGCTGAATCAGGGAAAAAGCTACCTCAAGCACATCTCCATGGAAGGATTGAGGACTTTTGTCAATGAAAAAAAATTTAAAGCAACATCTGATTTTTACAGTCTGCGGGATGTTGATGTCATCATTGTCTGTGTTCCGACGCCTTTAGATTCCCACAAGAACCCAGATTTGTCTTTTGTCCTGAAGACAACAGAAACAATCTCTGCGAATTTAAGGAAAGGACAGCTGGTGATTCTTGAAAGCACCACTTACCCTGGGACGACAGAAGAGAAGATGCTTCCTCTCCTTGAGTCTGGAGGTTTAAAGGGAGGAGAAGATTTTTATCTGGCCTATTCTCCAGAGAGAGAAAATCCTGGGGATAAAGTCTATTCTACTGAAAAAATACCTAAAGTCGTTGGCGGATACACAAAGAGCTGTCTTCGCCTGGCACGCACTCTTTATGACCAGGTGGTGGTTAAGACTGTTCCTGTCTCTTCTTTGAAAGTGGCTGAGGCGACAAAGCTTCTGGAAAATATTTTCCGCTCTGTGAACATTGCCATGGTCAATGAAATGAAGATGATTTTTGAGCGCATGGGAATAGACATCTGGGAAGTCATCCAGGCAGCTTCCACCAAACCTTTTGGCTTTATGCCTTTTTTCCCAGGGCCTGGCTATGGTGGCCATTGCATTCCAGTTGACCCTTTTTATCTTGCCTGGAAGGCCAAAGAGGTTGACTACCCGACAAAATTCATCGAATTGGCTGGGGAGATTAACATTCTTATGCCCTATTATGTGGTTTCCAAAACACTTGAAGCTTTGAATGAAAGGGGCAAATCCATCAATGGAGCCAAAATACTTATTCTTGGGCTTGCTTACAAAAAAGATATCGATGATCAGAGAGAGTCTCCATCTCTCAAGATTATCAGTCTGCTCCGGAAAAAAGGAGCCAAGGTTTCCTACAATGACCCTCATGTGCCTCTTGCTTCCGGCTACAGAGATTATCCTGGGCTGAAGCTTAAATCTGTGGCTTTGAGCAAAAAAAGATTAAGAGAGGCTGATGCTGTGATTATTGCTACTGATCATTCTGTTTATGACTATGAGAGAATTTTGAGAGATTCCTCTCTGATTGTTGATACCCGGAATGTGATAAAAAAGAAAAGTCTCAATATCATTAAGGCTTGAAAATTGAGGAGAAGAAGATGAAGATCTCAGTCATAGGTATAGGATATGTCGGCCTGGTGACTGCTGCTGGCCTGGCAGAGCTCGGTCATACTGTTATCGGAACAGATAAGGACACTGAGAAAATAGAGAAAGTGGCCAAGGGAATTGTCCTTATTTATGAGCCAGGCCTTGAGGAACTCTTGCGAGCGAACCTCAAAAGAGGAAACCTTGTTTTCAGTCCTGACCTGCATAAAACGATTCAGTCTTCTGATGTCGTTTTTGTCTGTGTTGGAACCCCCCAGAACGAGGACGGAAGCACAGATATGTCCCAGATTGAGGAGGTTTCTCGGATGATTGCCGAAAACCTCAATAGCTACAAGCTGGTTATTGAAAAAAGCACTGTCCCTGTCAAGACATCACTCTGGATAGAAAGAACTATAAGTCTCTACAAAAAAACTGAGATGGATTTTGATATCGCCTCCAACCCTGAATTCTTGAGGGAAGGTTCGGCTGTTTCAGATTTTCTCAATCCTGACCGCGTCATTATCGGAGTAGAGACAGACCGAGCCAGAGATATCCTGTTGAAAATCTACAGAAAGTTTAGACGCCGCATGGTCATTACCAACATTGATACTGCAGAGCTCATCAAACATGCGAGCAATTCCTTCCTGGCGATGAAAATCTCTTATATCAACCTCATTTCTAACATATGTGAGAAAACAAGCGCTAATGTGGAGCAGGTGGCAAAAGGCATGGGGCTTGACCCTCGCATAGGAAGCCGGTTTCTGAAAGCAGGCATCGGCTATGGAGGCTCCTGTTTTCCAAAAGATATAAAGGCTTTGACTAAGATCGGAGAAGATTTGGGTGTTGACATGAGTCTCCTAAAAGAGGCTGATAAAATTAATATAGAGAGGAGCAAATTTTTTGTCGAAAAGATTAAGCACGCCCTTTGGATATTAAAAGACAAAAAAATTGCTGTTTTAGGCCTCTCTTTTAAGCCTGAGACTGATGATATAAGGGAAGCACCAAGTATTAAGGTCATCAGAGAGCTTCTCAAAGAAGGAGCCATGCTTCGTCTCTATGATCCCCAGGCCATGGAGAATATGAAGGAGATATTTCCAGAAGATCCTCCCGGCCTTATTTACAGAAGCTCTCCTTATCAGGCGGCAGATCAAGCCAACGCCCTGCTGATTGTGACGGAGTGGGATGAATTTATCCGCCTGGATTTAAAGAAGCTCAAAGGATTGATGGCCAATCCCATTATCCTTGATGGCAGAAATGTCTTCGAGCCTGAGGAAATGCGGGAGCTTGGTTTTGAGTATTATTCCATCGGCCGAGAATAACCCACAAAGATTTAGGATTTAGTTATTCAATATTTTTAATCTTTAAAGAATGCCTCTTGAAACCTGTCTCAATGACTATGAATTCATCACTTCCATTATTGACCATGAGAAAAGGAATTTTCACCCCATCCCTCATCACCTCAAGCCTTTTTTGACCTCCTTCTTTAGAGGCTCGAGGAGAATTCTGCCAGGGATTAAGGATTTTGATTTTTCCTTGGCCGGGAAAGTTGCTGTTCAGTTCGAGGAGGATGTTTTTCTTTTCGTTTGAAAACCTGTATTCATAAGCCACGGAGAGATCTGCTGCAGGAACGTAGAAATGAATTTTTGCCTCATCCTGGTCGAGCTTGGGTTCTATCTCAAGAGAATCCTTCAAGATGTGAAGGCCAAAATATCCTTCAAAGAGCGCTTTGCTTAAGCTTCCAGCACTCCCAGAGTAGAAATCACTTCCCTGGCCAATTCCTTCTTTGGTGTCCCATTCAAACAAGCCTCCATTGGCTATGTTTTTCCCAGCAACTTCCAGAAGTTTCTCTTTTGCCTGGCGGCTGAAGCCACACTCAAACATGGCGTAGATAAGCTTTCCTCCAAACCAATCCCATTGTCCGCCATTCTGGTATTCAAAGGGGTCATCCATCATTGGATGTTTAAAGAAGTTTTTTGGGTAGGGAGGAAGAAGGGTTCCGCTGATAGTAGAGATATGGAAAGATGCTTGCCTCAAGAGAGATTCTTCAATGATTCGCTTGCATTTTTCTTTGGAAGCCAACCCAGAAATGATGGCCTGGGTGTTTCCGCCCATGGCGAACATGTCTCCCTCATCAAAGTCATGGACAAGGGCGTCCAGATGGAGATGCACTTTATAAAAGCCCTTATCATCTTGCCAGAGCCATTTATCCGTGTTTCTTTGGATCATTTTCGATTTTTCAAGCCAGAAAAAAGACTTTTCCTTTTGGCCAAGAGATTCAAAAATTGAAGATAAATTTTGGCAGGCCTGGTAGAACATACTCTGGTCATAGATATCAGAAGTCCAGTGAGTCCTTTTATCAACGTATATGGCTTCCTGGATTGAGTCAATCTCTTCCACATCTCCCCAGTCAGCGGTATGGGCTCCTGTGATCAGGCCAAATTTTTCACTGAATCTTTGAGAAAGGACAAAATTCATGGCTTTTTCCAATCGATCAATTATCGCTTCCTCACCAATTTTCTTTTTAAGCCAGTCGGTTCCGATAAGTTCAGCTATTTGATAAGCGGCTTGAACAGCGCTTATTTCCTGATCTGTTTCGGTCGTGTTCTTGTCTGATTTGCCTCTTGAGTCAATCCAGTCTTCAAGCGATCCATTTTTTTTCTGAAAAGCCAGATGTTCTTCAAGCCAGGAGCGGAGAAAGCTCTCCGGGTAAAAATAGCGAGAAGCAGGGAGGATGGTGTTTGCGTCCCTCAGCCAAATTTGGGGGTAGCCGGCTCCGGCTCGAAAACCTTGAATTTTTCCTGCCTTTCCGATGAATTCAACCTCATTGTGATTGAGGGTGATGCGGATGAGTTTAGAGAGCTTATCGAACTCTTCAACTGACGAGTGAAGTTTTGAGTATTTTCCAGAATCAAGCTTTAATACATAATCATCTTCAGGCCATTTTTTTGCCTTGACCAGCAAGGGCATCTTTAAAGTTTTTGATTCATAATCTTTAAACCAGGCAATCCCTTCTCTGACAAGGTCAAATTCAAGGATATATTTTCCTTTCTCCAAGGGAGCTTTGAGTTTTATCGCTATTTCGGCAGTTTGGCCTGGAAGGACTTTTTGAGAAAAAGCATAACGCTTGTTATCATGTTTTAGAACATTCCCCTCTTCATCGAGGAGATGAAAAGAAACAAAGCAGGGATTTTTCCCCGAAGATTCCCAGGCTGCTTTCCCCTGATTTGTTATTCTCAGATGAAGTTCTGAAGTTTCTCCTTCGAAGGATGAGCATTTATTTTGTGGAGATTCAATCCTTGAGCAATATTCTTGTTGTCCAGAGTTTTTCTTGAGATGCCTTTCTTGAGCTAAAGAAGTTGCAGAAAAAAGAAGCAAAACGACGGCAAATGAAATAGCCTTTTGATATTTCTTCATTTTCCTTTAAAAATCATCTTCAGCAGATGCGAGGCAGAAGCTCTGAGGTCAAAGGCTCAAGAAGTCTTAGACCTCCACTTATGGTCGAAAGGAGAAGCTCCCCTGGTTTTCCGACTTTATTTTCCACCTGGCCGATAATTTGTGCTCTTTTGCCCAGCTTCTTTTTCCTAATTTCTTTAAGAATCAGACTTGCTTTTTTTCCTGGAACAACAAGCACTGCCCTTCCTTCGCAGGCTAAATAAAGGGGATCAATGCCCAGGAGTTCTGTTGCGCCTCTCACAGCACGGGAAAGTGGAATTTTTTCTTCCTCTATCAGAAGAGAATAGGGAATCTTATCGGCCAATTCAGAGAGGATGGTTGCCAGACCTCCTCTTGTTATATCTCTCATCCAGAGAACTCCTTTTTTCCAGAGAGGGAGAAGATAATTGAGAGGTGCACAGTCGCTTTTGACCTTGGCTTCGATTCCAAAATCGCCCCTAGCTAGCATGATCGCCAGGCTGTGTTCTCCAAGAGTTCCTGTTAGGATGATTTTATCGCCAGGACAGATTTTCTGGATACTAGGTCGGGCCACAATTTTCCCAAGGCCAGAGGTCGTGATATAGATTTTATCAGCCTGACCACGCCTTACAACTTTGGTGTCTCCTGTGGCTATCTCGACTCCTGCTTTTTTGGCTGCCATCTTTATGGAATTTAAGATTTTCTCAAGCTCATCCCAGGAAAATCCTTCTTCTAAGATGAGCGAGAGAGAGATGTATTTGGGCTTTGTGCCTGAGACAACGAGGTCATTGACTGTGCCATTGATGGATAAGGATCCAATATCTCCTCCAGGGAAAAATATCGGGTCAACAACATAGCTATCAGTAGTGAAGGCAATATCCTGAGGGAGATGGCTTGCATCAGAGAGCTCATTCAAGAAAGGATTCTTGTAACGAGGAACTATCTGTTGAGCAATAAAATCCCTCATCAATTTGCCGCCGCTTCCGAGCTCAAGGCTTACTTTTTTCATGGCTTTACTCTTTCCTACCTATCTCGAGTATTTGTAGTAAACGAGACATGCACCCTCAAAGGAGACCATACAGGGGCCATGGGGAGAATCGGGATTGCACTTTTTGGCATAAAGTGCGCACTGGGGAGGGGATATTAAACCGCGCAGCACTTCCCCGCAGCAGCATCCAGGAAGATCAGAGCTTCCAGCTTTTATTTTCAGGTCATATTTGGTTTCAGCATCAAAAGCAGAATATTTCTTTCGTAGCTTTAAGCCGCTTTTGGGAATAAGTCCCAAGCCACGCCACCAGGCGTCTTTGGCTTCCAAAATTTCTTCCATCAGGGTCAAAGCTATCGGGTTTCCTTTGGGATTCACAGCTCGCCTGTATTCGATAAAAACCTTGGGTTTTCCTTCTTTGATCTGGTCTAAAATGGAAGAGATACCGAGGAGAATATCGCTTGGCTCAAAACCGGCAATAGCTCCTGGGATTCCATATTCTTCAGCGATGAACTGGTAGGGCTTTTGCCCGATGATGGCACTCACATGCCCAGGATAGAGAAACCCATTGATTGCAATTTCTCCGGCTTCGAGAATAGCTTCGAGGGGAGGGGGGATAAGCCAAAGAGCAGAGAGAATAGAGTAATTGGCGAGGCCTTGCTCAAAAGCTCGCTTGACCGTGAGGGCAATCGAGGGGATAGTTGTTTCAAAGCCAACAGCGAAAAAAATGACTCTCTTCTCGGGTTCTTGTCTTGCGATCTCAATCGATTCTTCTGGCGAATAGACAATTCTAACCCTTGACCCTTGGGCAGGAATTATGGTTTGCAGAGAGCCTTTAGGCGTTGGAACACGCGTCATATCTCCAAAGGTGGCCAGGATTGCATTCTCCTTCTTTGTCACCAGATCTATGGCGGCTTCATGGATCTCATTGGGAGTTATGCAGACTGGACATCCTGGACCTGAGATCATCTCCACTCTCGCCTCCTCTAGCATCGCTTTCAAGCCGTATCTGTGGACAGTCATGGTATGAGTTCCGCAGACTTCCATGATGCGGCAAGGTGAAGAGAGGGAATGTGTTTTTTTCTCTATATCTTTAAGGAGAGCTTTTATAACCCGCTTATCGCGAAATTCTTTCATCCTGCCCGCATTAAATTTTATTTTCTCTTTTTGGTCACTTGACCTTCTTTTATCAGCTTCATAAAGAGCATCCATTCAAAGATGTTTTGCAGTTATCTTCGTTCATTGCTCTTTGGCTATTTCTCTGAGCAAAGAGAGGGTCTCTCTGGCTTCCTCTTCATCTAATTTGGTGATGGCAAAACCGGCATGCACAATAACCCAGTCTCCAACCTTGATATTTTCCAGGAGGGCAAAGTTTGTTTTAACTTGAGTTCCGAGATAATCGACTTTCCCCTGCTTTGAATGATCTATCTGAATGACTTTAGCAGGTATCCCAAGACACATCTCTATGTTACCTCTTTCTCAAGATAAATAGATTACCAAATCTGAGGAGCTAGGTCTACATTTTTTGACAATTTGGGAGCTTGTACATATAATGAGTCCATGCAAGCGAAGCTCGAAGGCTTTATTGAGCCTGGCAGTGAAGAAGAGAGCTTAGTCCGTCAGCTTGATTTTTCCAGGATCCCCCAGCATGTGGCTGTGATCATGGATGGGAATGGCCGCTGGGCAAAGAAAAGAAATTTGCCTCGCGTTGAAGGTCACCGCGCTGGGGCCAAATCTGTCCAGGAAGTCGTTGAAAGTTGTGCCCGATTGGGGGTTAAAGTCTTAACCCTGTATGCTTTTTCCAAGGAAAACTGGAAAAGACCCAAAAAAGAGGTGGCAACACTCTGGAGGTTACTGGAAGATTATTTAAAAAAAGAGGATAAGGTCTTGGTGGAGAACAAGTTTCGATTAAAGGTCATCGGCCAGAGAGAAGAGATTCCTGCATCGACGAGGAGAGAATTGGAAAGAGTTGAGAAGCTGACGAAGAATAACGACCAGTTGATAATCGTCTTGGCTCTCAATTATGGGGGGCGTGCTGAAATTGTGGATGGCGTCAAAAAAATCTTAAGAGAGAAAAACCTGGATATTGACTCTCTAGATGAAGAGAAATTTTCAGAGTCATTATACACAGCTCAATTGCCTGACCCAGACTTGCTCATTAGGACAAGCGGTGAACTTCGAGTGTCCAATTTTTTACTCTGGCAGATAGCCTATTCTGAAATCTGGATCACAGAGGAATTTTGGCCTGATTTTCGAAGAAAGCACTTTCTCCAGGCACTCGTGGATTACCAGAAAAGAGAAAGGAGGTTTGGCGATATTTATCCCCACAAGGGGAGTGACTGATTCTTTTAATTTTTATTTTCGAAAAAAAATTTATCGCCCTCTCTTTAGAAAATGAGTTTCCGCAAAAGATTGCCTACGGCGCTTGTTTTCTTAGCCATTATCTTTTTCATCATCCAGTTTGCGCCTTCTCTTGTTGTTTTCCTCTTTGAACAGCTCATCATAATTGTTTCTCTTCTTGAGTTTTACAAACTTTCTCGCAAAAAGAAGCTTTTTCCCCAGAGAACAATGGGGGTTATTCTGGCTTTGATCATAAGTCTTGCCTTTTACTTCAAAGAGAAAATTTCATTTGAGCTGGCACTTTTTATTTGCCTTCTTCTGGCTGCTCTATATTTCCTTATTTCCTTCGATAGAATTGAGAAGCTCGCTTACTTTCCTTCCTCCATTGCGATAACTTTTTTTGGAGCTATCTATTTAAGTTTTCCTTTGAACTATTTTTACCCTCTAAAGGTGGAAAAGGGCTCTTTTTATATCTATTTTCTTTTTGCAGTCATTTTTTTAGGAGATACAGGAGCCTATCTTTTTGGAAAGCTCTTTGGTCGGCGGAGAATGGTTCCTATGGCCAGCCCAAACAAAACCTGGGAAGGGGGTTTTGGCGGGATTCTCTTTGCCTGTTTAGGCGCCCTGGCTGCTCAACAAATCCTGCTCCGAGAAGTTAGTATCTGGCTAGCTCTCCTCTGCGGCATTTTCGTCCATGCCATTGCCCAGATCAGCGATCCCTTGGAATCCCTCTTCAAGAGAGCTGTAGGAGTCAAAGATTCCTCCAATATGCTTCCTGGCCATGGCGGTTTTTTGGACAGGATTGATAGCCTCATCTTGGCCACACCTTTTTTCTATTATTTCATAAAATTCTTTTGGAGATGAAAAGAGAGAGCTCGCATAATGGAAAATATTGCCATCCTGGGCTCAACAGGTTCTATTGGTTGCAATACGCTTGAACTCGTCGCCAAACTCAGGGACAGGTTTCGTGTTGTTGCGTTGGCCGCAGGAAGAAATATTCAGCTTCTTTTGAGTCAAGTTGAAAAATTCAAGCCAAAAATTGTCTCCCTCAAAGGAAAAGAGGAGGCTGAGGAGTTCAGGCGAAAATTCAAGGGCCAGTCCATCCATCTGACTTTTGGTCAGGAGGGGGCTGAGGCTGTGGCCAGCTTTAAAGATAATGACATCGTTGTTTCAGCCATCACTGGCATAGATGGATTGAGGCCAACTCTGGCTGCAGTCAAGACAGGAAAGAAAGTGGCTTTAGCCAATAAAGAATCCATGGTTGTGGCTGGCTCTTTAATTCAGGCAGAGGCCCGCAAATCTGGGGCTCAAATCATTCCAGTGGACAGTGAGCACAGCGGCATCTTTCAATGCTTGACTAAAGAACAGAAAGAAAATGTGAAAAAAGTCATTTTGACAGCTTCAGGCGGACCTTTCTTCGAAACACCTTTGGAGGAAATGAAATATAAAACACTTGAAGAGACATTGGCTCATCCCCGCTGGAAGATGGGGAAAAAAGTGACAGTTGATTCAGCCACATTGATGAACAAAGGTTTGGAGTTGATCGAGGCTCTCTGGCTTTTTGGCTTCGAAGCTTCTCAGCTGGAGATTTTGATTCATCCTCAAAGTGTTGTTCATTCGCTTGTCGAGATGCGGGATGGGTCAATTCTGGCTCAGATCAGTCTGACAGATATGAAAATTCCTATCCAATATGCTTTGACCTATCCCAATAGAGAAAATTCGCTGCTGCCTTCTCTGGATTTGAGCAAGCTTAGGGTTTTGGAATTTTATGAGGTGGATGAAGAGAGGTTTCCTCTGATCAAGCTTGCCCGCAGGGCACTCAGAGAAGGAGGAAGTTTTCCGGTGGCTCTGAATGCTGCCGATGAGATGGCTGTGACAGCTTTCCTCAAACAAGAAATAAAATTTTCTGATATTTCTGATGTTGTCAGGAAAGTTGTGGAGGATCATCAGAAAAGAAAAGTCAGAAGTCTTGATGATATTTTCGATGTGGACCGGGAAACACGGGAAAAAACCTGGAATTTACTAAAACAAAGGTATTGAAATGGGATCACTATTAGGGACTTTGCTGGCTTTTGCCATAGTCTTTGGCATCCTCGTTTTTATTCATGAATTTGGCCATTTTTTCACGGCCAAGCTAGTGAAGATTCGAGTCGAAGTATTTTCCTTCGGTTACGGCAAAAGGCTTTTCGGTTTTAAAAGAAGAGAGACTGATTACAGGGTGAGCCTCATCCCAATGGGAGGATATGTTAAGTTTTTAGGGGAAGGAGTTTTTGAACCAGGAAGAGAGCTTGCTCCTGATGATTTTATGGCAAAGAAAAGATGGCAGAGATTCCTGGTTATGGTCATGGGTTCGGTGATGAATATCTTCTTGGCCTTTTTTCTGATGGCCATCATCAACATGGTTGGCGTGACCATGCCTGAATATTTGGAGCAGAAGCCTGTTATCGGCTGGATCGATCATGGTTCGCCAGCGGAGAAAGCCAATTTGCAGGTAAACGATGAAATCCTGAGCATCAATAAGAAAAAAGTGGAGACTTGGACTGATGTGGAGTTGGCCGTAGCGTCCAAACCAGAAAGGCTTATTACCCTGGAGATTAAGAGGGATGGGAAGATATTTCCTGTCCAACTCATGACCGAGAAAAAAACAAAGTTTGAGATGGGCTATGCTGGTTTTCTTGGAAAAATCTTAACCCAAGTGATGATGGTTACGCCGAATTCTCCTGCTGAAAAGGGGGGATTGAAAGCTGGGGATGTCATTCTGGCTGTCAATGGGGAGCCTGTTTACTTTTATAAATTCATCGAAGTTATCGAAAAAAATCCAGAAAAGGAGCTTGAGTTTTTAGTCAGTCGCCAAGATGAATCTTTAACTCTGCGCATCACACCCCGCAGAGAGGGAAAAGTGGGGAAAATTGGAATTGTTCAGACGGTGAAATATGTCATCAAAAAATACAACTTTTTCTCTGCCATCCATCAAAGTCTCAAGGCCAACGCAAGAAATATTTTCCTGGTGATCAATTTCTTGAAGGATTTGGTCACAGGACAGGTCTCCACTCGGCAGGTGGGTGGACCGATAGAGATTGCTAATTTTTCCTATGCCTACTTTCGTCTTGGATTTTTGGCGATGATGGGCTTTATCGCTATCGTCAGCCTTCAACTGGGAGTTATCAATTTGTTCCCTATTCCCATCTTTGATGGTGGGCAGATTTTTGTCCTCCTTCTGGAGGGACTCTTCCGCAGGGATTTCAGCTCCAAGGTAAGACAAATCTGGATGCAGATTGGATTTGTTATTTTTATTTTCCTCGTCGCTTTTCTCATCCTCAATGACATTATCAAAAGATTGCCAAATGGATGGGAAAGCCTCATCCCTTGGTGAGAAACAATAAATAATCCTTTTACTTAAAGCTATGATTGAGCTCATTAAAAGAAGAAAGACAAAGCAAATCAAAATTGGCCAAGTGCCAATCGGAGGCGGCGCGCCTGTTGTTGTTCAGTCCATGACCAAAACCGATACCAGGGACAAAGAGGCGACTCTCTCCGAGATCAAAAGGCTGGAGGAAGCAGGTTGTGAAATTGTTCGGCTCGCCATACCAGACAAAAATGCTGTTGACGTTTTGGGAGAGATCAAAAAAAGTACTTCCCTTCCTCTTGTCGCAGATATTCATTTTGATTACAGGCTTGCTTTGGCCAGCATTAAAAAGGGCGTTGATGGACTCCGCCTGAATCCGGGCACGATTGGCTCTAAGGAAAAGGTCAAAGAAGTTGTTCGAGCAGCCAAAGAGGCAAATATTCCGATCAGGATTGGAGTGAATTCAGGCTCTCTGGAGAGGAGGCTTCTCCAAAAGTATGGAGGGGCTACTGCAGAAGCCATGGTTGAAAGTGCCTTGGATCATGTCCAGATTCTTGAAGACTTGGACTTTCATCTCATAAAAATTTCTCTGAAGGCCTCTGATGTCCTGCGCACAGTTCGAGCTTATAGACTTTTAGCCAAGAAAGTGGACTATCCCTTTCATGCTGGAATAACAGAAGCTGGTGGTATTATCTCTGGAGCTGTTAAATCTTCGGTAGGTCTGAGTCTTCTTTTGTCTGAGGGGCTAGCAGATACGATCAGGGTCTCGTTGACCGCTCCTTCTGAAGAAGAAGTGCGGGTCGCTTTCCAGATTCTCTCCAGCCTCGGGCTTCGCTCCAGAGGAATCAATTTTATTTCCTGTCCTGTTTGCGGTCGCTGCGAAGTTGACCTCTATAAAGTTGCTAAAGAGATTGAAAAACGCCTTTCTTCGATAGAGGAGACAATGACTGTGGCGGTTATGGGCTGCATGGTCAATGGGCCTGGTGAAGCTAAAGAAGCAGATATTGGAGTGGCCTGTGGAAGGGGAATCGGTGTTCTCTTTAAGCAGGGTAAGCTTTATCGGCGCTTGAAGGAAGAGAGAATTATTCCTGAATTCGTCAAAGAAGTTCGCAAGTTAGTTCAGGAAAGAAGAAAGCAAGACTAAGAGAGAGGATGAGCAAAGGCAAAAAAGATAAACTCAGTCCTCAAGTACTTTCCAAGCTCCAGAAGCTAAAGAAAATTCTCCAAGATATGGGGAAAGTTCTTGTCGCTTTCTCTGGAGGTGCAGACAGCACTTTTCTTCTCCGGGTGGCTTCGGATGTTTTGGGAAAGAATGTCCTAGCAGTCACAGCAAGCTCAGAAACTTATCCAGAAAAAGAAATCGAGGAAGCGAAGAGATTGGCGAGGAATCTTCATGTCCGGCATCGGCTGATTCAAACCCATGAACTTGAGAATCCTCGCTTTTCGAGCAACCCGCCCGAGAGGTGCTATTTTTGCAAGCAAGAGCTTTTTTCAAGGCTAAAAGAGATTGCCGCTCGAGAAGCAATTCCCTGGGTGGTTGATGGTTCAAATTATGAAGATAGGTCTGATTACAGGCCAGGAGCCAAAGCTGCAAAGGAACTTGGCATCCGCTCTCCTTTAAAAGAAGCCAGGCTTCTTAAAAGTGAAATCAGGCACCTTTCAAGACTTCTCAATCTTCCGACCTGGAATAAACCTTCTCTGGCCTGCCTCGCCTCGCGCTTCCCTTATCAGACAAATATAGAAAAGCGAAGCTTAAAGCAGATAGGGGAGGCAGAGGATTTTTTGAGAAAAATGGGTTTTACCCAGGTGAGGGTCAGACATCACGGCCAGATGGCCAGAGTAGAAATCGAGCCAGCTGAATTTCCAAGAATAATCAAGAAAGAGATGAGGAAGAAGATCATTCGCAATTTTAAAACAATTGGTTATATCTACATCGCTTTAGACCTTGGGGGCTACAGGACAGGAAGCATGAACGAACTCCTCCACCTGAAAGCCAAAACAGCCTGGAAGAGCAAGAAAATCAAAACTTAAATTAGACCACCAAATTCTCCGGTCTTTCTCCTCTTAGCCCTTGAACCAGATTGCGAGAGGCCATCATCGCCATTTTAAGTCGTGTTTCATAAGTAGCACTTCCGATGTGGGGGAGAAGCACGACATTTTCTAAGCTCAAAAGCCTTTTCTCGATAGCGGGCTCTTTTTCGTAAACATCCAAACCAGCCCCCCAGATCTCTTTTTTTTCCAGGGCCTCTGCCAGGGCTTTCTCATCTATGATGGGGCCCCGGGCGACATTGATCAGGATAGCCTCTTTTTTCATCAATTTTATCTTTTCTTTGGAAATGAGATGAAATGTCTGTGGCGTCAAAGATGCGTGGATGGTGATAATATCTGAACAGGCGAGAAGCTCATCTAAGGGAAGGTAAGAGACTTTGTATTTTTTCTCCTCTTTAAGGGATAACCTTTGAGGGTCAAAATAAAAAACTTCCATCCTGAAAGCCTGGGCTCTTAAGGCAACAGCTTTGCCTATCCTGCCTATGCCGATAATTCCCAGTCTTTTTTCTGTGATTTCTTTGCCCAGGAAAAGCTCCAGTTCCCAGCCTTTGAATTTATTTTCTCTGGTATACTTGTCTGCCTGAGGGATGCTTCGAGCGACAGCCAGAATGAGGGCCAAGGTCAAATCCGCAGTCGTCTCTGTCAAGACCTCGGGCGTGTTTGTCACAAGGATGCCTTTCGTACGGGCATAGTTGATGTCAATATTGTTATAACCCACAGCGCAGTTGGCGATAATTCGGAGATGCGGCGCAGAATCGATAACTTCTTTATCTATGTTGTCCACAAGAAGCGAGAGCAGCCCTTGCTTATCCCTGATTTTTTCTTTGATTTCTTCTTTGGTCAAATTTCTGTCTGAGGCCCCTAATTCAAATTCTGTGTGCTCTTTTAAATATTCAAGCGCCTCTGACAAGATTTTTCGAGTGATCAAGACCTTTGGTTTCATCTTTAACCTCATAAGAAGGGCAAAAAATAGTCCTTTATCCTTTTTTCAAGTTCTGGGCTAAAAAAACCCTTTTTCCAGTTCCCAGAGAAAAGCTCATCACTGATAATCATCAAGGCGGCTCGTTCAATGCCGTAGAATTCGGCCAGAGCGAAAACTGCCGAGGTTTCCATATCCACAAGGTCGATTCCCTTTTTTTGCATTTTCCGAAGCCAAGGTTTTGTTTCGCGAAAGAAAGCGTCGATCGAGACAACTGATCCTTTTAAAAAGAAGAGGTTTGAAGTCTCAAGGGCCTTTTCCGTTTTCTTCTTAAGAGCAAGCGAAGGATAAAAAACTTTTTTGTGGGGAAAATAGTGCTTCGAAGTTCCCTCTTCTGAGAATGCCTTTGAAATACTGGCGACTCCTGCGATCCTGAACTCTGGGCTAAGCGAACCGCAGAATCCAAGAATCAAAATTTCCTTAGTACCAGAAGCGATAAGTCTTTCTAATGAAAGAACTGCTGAAGGAGCCCCTATGGCTTGATAGAGGATGATCTTGTCCTCGAAAAGATAGAGAGAAGCAAATCCAAAATTTTTTTCTTTAACGGCTCTTTTTTTTATTACACTTTGAATGGGGCGAGAAAGAGTAACAGAAGGAATGTAAATCACCTTTTTCTTTTTAAAATCCTTAAGGGGCTCGGGCTTAATGATTGATTTGCTTTTCATCTTTCGCTTTCTTTGAGAAAATCAAAATAACAGAATCTCCTTCTCAAATCAATGCGACTGTATTGAAATTGAACGTAAGCAAAATTAGAATAGGAAATATGAAAGAAAAAACTTTGGCCATAGAAGAAATTTCTCTCAAGGATGAGAGATTCCGGATTTCCTATTATTTCTCGTTAGAAAAATTGATCCATTCCCTCAAAGAAATTGGCCTGATTCATCCGCCTCTTGTCAATTTCCGGGATCAGCGCTTTATTCTTGTGAGTGGATGGAAAAGAGTATTGGCTTGCCTCGAGCTTTCTCTTTCTCCCATAGAGGTGCTTCTGACTGAGGAGGAGGACGAGCTTCAACTTTTTCTGCGGGCCTTCTATGAGAATCTGGTCACTAGGGAATTTAGCCTTGTGGAAAAGTCAGAGATCCTGCACAAGCTTCTGAGATTTGGTGAGAAAAAACAGAAGATCATTTCGCAATACTTGCCTCTGCTCAACATCCCCTCGGCTACCGCATATCTGGATTTGTTTTTAGCCATATCTCAATTTGAACCTGAGCTGAAAAAATCCATTCATGAGAAAAACATGCCTCTTGCTTCAGTCCAGCTTCTTGCTGAATTCATTCCAGAGGAGCGAAGGCTCATTCTTCCCCTGCTTTTGCCTCTCGGTCAAAACAAACAGAAGGAAATCCTAGAAGACCTCCAGGAAATATCGCGAAAAAATGATATCCCAGTAAAAGAAATTCTAGTCACAGCAGAGATTCAGGAAATTCTTGACTCTCCAAAATTGTCTTCCTTGCAGAAATCTGAGAGACTGAGAATTGCTCTGAGAAAGAAAAAATATCCTTGCTATTCCTCCTGGAAAGACTCTTTTGATGCATTTCTGAGAAAGGTTCGTTGGCCCAAAGAGATCCCGATCAAGCCTTCACCGTTTTTCGAGGATGACACTATTTCCGTCACGCTTCATTTTAAGAACGAGGAGGAATTTCGAGCGAATCTCTCCAAGCTTCAGGAGATAGCTTCTCAAGAAGAATTTTCCAAAATGTTTAAATAGTTCGAAGGTGTTTAAAACAAATTATTTCCCACAAAAAGTTTACATCGAGGAAGGGAGCTTCGCTTTCCCCTTGACTTGGAGGATTTTAAAAAACTTAGGAGATGTTCCCCAAGAGATTATCCCTCATCCAAAACTCATATTTGAAAAAATTAAGTCTTCTCGAGATGCGATTGGCGAGGGGAAAAAGTACCTTTTGCTCACTCCGAAGAAAGGAGAATTCATCAAGCCCTGTCCTTGCACTCCGGGCTATGTGGGGTGCAATTATTTTATTATCAATTCAGAACTCAATTGTCCACTGGATTGTTCTTACTGCATTCTTCAGCATTACTTAACCAATCCTCTGATTACTGTTCATGTCAACCTCGAAGAGCTGTGGAGACAATTAGATATTTTTTTAGAAAAGAAGAAGCCGAAAACTCTCCGCATCGGAACGGGTGAACTTTCGGATTCTCTGGCTTTAGACCATCTCACAGAAAATTCACGAGACTTGATTTCCTATTTTAAGGAGAAAAAGAATGCCTTTTTCGAATTGAAAACAAAAACAACAAACATAAAAAACATTCTCGAAACAAAGCCAGCAGAGAATATTGTCATTTCTTGGTCTTTGAATTCCTTCAAGATTACTCAGGAAGAAGAAAGAGGAGCTTCGCCTGTGGAGGAAAGAATAGAAGCTGCCAGGAAAGTTTCGGAGAGAGGATTTCGTCTCGGATTCCATTTTGATCCCTTGATCCGTTATTCAGGCTGGGAGGAGGATTATGCTCAAATTGTGAAAAAATTGCTGACAACTATTTCGCCTTCAAAGATTTGCTGGATCAGCCTGGGGAGTCTCAGATTCCCTCCCCTTTTAAAGAGTATTATCAAATCGCGATTTCCTGGGACGAAAATCATCTATGACGAATTTATCCTGGGAAAAGATGGGAAGTTCCGCTATTTCAGACCTCTTCGTCTGGAGCTCTACAAGCGAATGATAGAATTGATTAAAGATTTCGGAGGAAGCAAGATTCCCCTTTATTTATGTATGGAAAGCCAAGAAATCTGGAAAGAAGCGATGAATTGGATGCCTAAGGGAAAGGAAGATATAGAAAGCCTGCTTTCCCCTCCGCTCGTGGGCCAATAAAATTTTTATTCTAAGCTAACCGACTTTTTCTGTCTTTTTCTCGGCAATGATGCCTACGACTTCGATACCCGCCTCTTTGAGAATCTCAATGATATCCACAATTTTTCCGTATTCTAGATCTTGGTCAGCCCTCAAATAGAGTTTCTTCTCGGTGACTGTCAAAAAAGCTTCCTCAAGCAGCGTAGGCAAGTTTTCAAGTGTCGCCTTGTCCTTATTGACATATATGGTACCATCTTTTCTGATAGCCAGGACGACCTCTGGATTGTCGGGCATATTGATTGTATTAAGAGCAGTAGGCAGCCTGACATCTACTCCTTTTTGGACTAATGGAGTGACCACCATGAAGATGATAAGCAGAACAAGCAGAACATCACACAGGGGAACGACATTAGGCTCATAAATTGAAATTGCCATTTTATGCCTCTCTATTTATTTCAAAATTTTGTAATTGGCTTTATGAATCGGTTCGAATCAGGCTTTTCTTTCTTGCTTCCTGATGAAGAAATCAACTATTTGTGAGCTGGTATTGGCCATTTCTGCATCATAAATATCTATCTTTGTGTTCAAGAGGTTATAGCACCAGAGAGCTATGACGGCCACGCCGATTCCAAAACCTGTCGTCACCAATGCTTCAGCAATTCCCGCAGCCACGGTGCCGATTCCACCAGAGCCTGTGAGAGCCATGCTACGGAAAGCGTTGATGATTCCGGCAATAGTCCCAAAAAGCCCAATAAAAGGAGCAGAAGTTGCGATTGTAGCTAGGACAGGCAGTCCTCTCCTGAATTCTTGAGTAAACATGGAAGCAGCTCTTTGGCAACCTCTCTGGGCAGATTCAATCTGCTCTTCAAGGCTGAGATTTGCTTCCTTTCCCTCTAAGAATTCTTGGATACCAGCAGCAGTCACTCGGGCCAAATGGCTTCCCTTGTTTTCTTTCTTGGATGAAAGATTCAGGGCTTCTTTGATTTGTCCGTTTTTCAGCATGGTGGCAAGCTTCGGCGCAACTTCCTTTGATTTGTTCCTCGCTTTTCTAAAAGTGAGTTGTCGTTCAATGAAGAAATAGATGGAAATAATGGAAAGGATGATAAGAAGGGTAGCCACTGTCTTGGCAACTGCTCCCATGGCGACCCACATTTCAATCAAACCAAATTGCATTTTAAGTACCTCCTTTTAAATATCGAAAGCCATTTATAGCTTTTCTTATTTTAATTGAAATCTGACCGTAACCGTGAAGATAACTCCTCTGGGGCGGCCGTTGATAATCATCGGTTCGTAAACCCATTGCCGCACAGCATCGAGCGCAGCCTGGTCCAATAGGGGAATGGACCTCAGGACTTTGATACTCTGCACCCTGCCATAGATATCTGTTGTGGCTTCAACGATGACGATTCCTTCAACTCGAGCCTGGCGAGCAATTTCCGGGTAAATAGGGTCTACTTGCTTAATTAACCTCGGGGGTCTGATTTCACCGACAGCTCTAATTGGAGCCTCAACTTCGCCGACCACACCACCGAGGATACCACCGACAACGCCACCGAGCACCCCACCAATGACTCCGCCTTCAACTCCACCCTCGACACCGCCTTCAATGCCGAAATCGGAGATTTGTTCTTCGGCGATTTCTTGAGGGATTTCGACTGGAGCGACAAGTTTGCCCGGTTCGATGGTGGATTGGGCCTGGACGGGTCTGATCCTTGTTTTGGCTGAGGAGCCTGAGCGTTTTTTTGCTGGGGGCGGAGGAGGTGGAGGAGGTGGTGGTGGAGGAGCAAGAAATGCGCTGTAAACTTCTACTGTCGGTAACTTACTCGTAGAAAGGAGAGGGATAACAATCATAGCGGCAATAAGAACAGCATGAATGATAACAGCTATAGGAAAAGCAAAAGCTCTTCTTCCAGGGGCTTTTTCGCCTACAAAAAAGGAGTCTTTGAAGAGGTCAGGAATTTCCTTTCTCTTGTTTGGCTTAATTTTTTCAGCCATTTTTTTACCTCATATTAAATTTATTTCTTTAACTGAATAAAAGTATAAAATAAAAGTATAAATAAAAAAAATATTTTTGACAAGTGCAAATGTAAAAATAATCATTTTCTAAAGCCTCTCTTCGGCTTGAATGTCTTCTGCCAGAAGTAGACAACAGGACAGGAGATATAGACAGTGGAATAGACTCCTTCGATAGAACCGACCAACATAGCAAAGGCGAAATCGTTAATGACTTCACCACCGAAAAGAAAGAGAGCGAGCAAAGTAAGAAAAACTGTCCCAGTTGTAATTAAGGTTCGGCCTAAACACTGATTGAGGCTAAGATTCAAGATATCTTCGTAGGGAGTTTTCCTCATGGACTTTAGATTTTCTCTGACTCTATCAAAGATGACGATTGTATCGTTAATCGAGAAGCCGACTATAGTCAGGATTGCTGCTATGATAGGTAAGTTTATTTCTCTGTTGGTAAAGGAGTATATACTCATAGTGATCAAAACGTCTTGAGTGAGAGTTATGATAGCAGAAACGCCATAGGCCAGCTTGAATCGGACAGCTATGTAGATGAGCATGCCGATAAGAGCCCAGATAGTGGCCTGGGTGGCTTTTCTTCTAAGGTCATGACCGACCTGCGGTCCAACAGTCTCCCTGCTTAAGACAGTTAATTTGCCCAGAAAAGTCTTTTCTTTTAGGAAGCTTATAACTTCTGGGCTGATTCCTTCACTCTGGAGCTGGGAAAAATCTTCGATAATTCCTCTAGGTACTCTAAAGGAAATGATCTTTTGAGCGATTTCCGAAGCCTTGTCGGGGAAGGAGAGCCCGAGCAGGGAGGTGAGACTTGGTTCATCAATGTCATTTAAATCTTTAAGACCTTTTTCAAGTTCTGCTTTTCCCTCGTTACCTTTTAAAGCATCAATGACTCTATCACCCAATTTTTCATGGGCTTCAAGTTCTTGCTCTTGATCTTTTGTTCGAATAACCTGCATTGTCCTGATCATGTACTCGTGGCGCATTTTGCCGGTTTCTTGAATTACGCTGTTGCCCAAGCCGACATCCTTCAAGGATTGCCTTACTTCAGACACAGGAATGGGGTTTTTAAACATGATGCGAATGAGAGTGCCTCCGCCGAAGTCGACTCCCAACTTGAGACCTTTTCCGGCAGCAATATTTATAATTCCCGAACCGATGATGATTCCAGTCAGGGCAAGGGCGAGGTATTTGTATTTCATGAAGTTGATGTGGGGCGTCTTAAATAGCTGCATTTTTATATACTCAGCCTCTTTGCGGTTTTTGGGACTGTCAAGTCAAAAATTAAATGAGAAACAAATACTGCAGTAAACATGTTTGCTGCGAGTCCAATTATAAGGGTTATTGCGTATCCTTTGATCGGACCTGTTCCAAATTGAAAAAGAAAGACGGCGGAGATAACAGTGGTCAGATTGGAGTCAAAAATTGCGGAGAAAGCACGAGAAAAGCCGAGCGAAATCGAATTTGAAATAGTTTTTCCCAATGCACGTTCTTCTCTTATCCTCTCAAAAATTAAGACATTGGCATCTACAGCCATACCTAGGGACAGAATGATGCCGGCAATACCAGGTAGGGTCAGGCTTGCTTTAAAATAGGCAAGAGCACCGAAGAGAATGATAACATTGAGAATAAGGGCAGCGATAGCATTGGCTCCAGACAGCTTGTAATAAACGATCATGAAGGTCATCACTAAAATTATGGCAATTAAACCAGCTAACAAACCTGAGCGGATGGAATCTACACCTAAAGAAGGCCCGATGGTTCTGTTTTCTAGAGATTTTATTCCAGCAGGCAGTGCTCCCGCTCGAAGAACAACAGCGAGATCTTCTGCTTCCTCGAGAGAGAAGCGTCCTGTGATGATTCCACTGTCAGAGATTCTGGCATTAATAGTAGGCGCAGATTGGACTTTTCCATCCAGGATGATCGCCAGCGGTTTTCCAATATTCTCTCCAGTGACTTTTTCAAATCGCCTGGCTCCATCAGCATTCAGAGAGAAAGAGACAGCAGGATTGTTCCATTCATCAACCGATCGCCGTGCATTCCTCAAATCTTTTCCTGTGACAGCTGCTACTCGGCTGACGAGGTAGTAGCCCCCTTGGGCTCTCTTTGGGTCACCTCTCAGAAGTTGCATGTCTTCAGGTACTTTCCCGACGAAATCTTTGAGCAAAGTTTCTTCATCCGGAGCAGGTCCTGCCTTGACGAGTTTCCATTCTAAAAGAGCAGTGGTTTTTATGAGATTCTGCACTCTTTCTGGGTTTTCGACTCCAGGAAGCTCGACGATTATTCGCTCTCCTCCCTGTCTTTGAATAATTGGCTCAGATACTCCAAATTGATCGACACGGTTGCGGATTGTTTCTAGGGCTTGATTGACAGACTGGTCTTTAATGTATTGGACGACATTTGGCTTTAAAGAAAGAGAAGCTCTATCACCGATAAATGTGTAATTCCAATCTCTGTAGTACTCATCGAGAAGTTCTTTAATTTTTCCTTCCTGATCGGGATTGATCCCCTGGACGGTGAATTGACCTGGTTTATCCTTGGCAACTGCCTTTAAAACAATATCTCTCTTTTTAAAGAGGTCTTCAAGCCGGACGATCTCCTGGTCTGTTTCAATGTTTAAGGCATCCTCGGTGAGGACTTGAAGAACGAGATGGATTCCACCTTTTAAATCAAGGCCTAGTTTGATTTTCTTTTGAATGGGATAGGATATGAGAACAGAGCCAACTAATACGGCCAAGGCCAAAAGAACTTTCCAGCGCAATCCTTTTTTCATCTCAAATTTTGCTCTTCATTCCTCCCAAAAATTTAAAGGAGATTTAAACAACCTGAAAAGTTATTCTGTTTGCTGGGGATTCAAGATAGCTGCCACAGCGCTCTTGGTTATATCAATCTTGACATTGGCTGCAATTTTGAGCTCAATCCTGTCTTTTTGGACCCCCATCACTGTTCCATAAATTCCCCCTGATGTGATAATTCTGTCCCCTGCCTTAAGAGCCTCCACCATCTGCACATGTTTTTTCTGCTTCTTGCGGGAAGGAAGGATAATCAGCAGATAGAAAATGACAAAAACGAGGATAAAAGGGACGAGGGCTGTGATTAAGCTCCCTCCCCTAGGAGAAGGCCTAGCCGGTTGTTGGAATAAATGAAAAAACCCTATGAACATCATTGTGTTTATTCCTTTTTTTTATTTATTATACTACACTTTAAATGACCATACGAATTTGATTGAATAGATTGCCTAATTTTTCGGAAGATGTCAAGATAAAAATGCAGGTTGTGGATTGTATTCAAAATAGCGGAGGAGATCTCCTGCCTTTCATAGAGATGGCGAAGGTAGGCCCGTGAAAAATTCTGGCAAGTATAACAGCTGCATTGTTCATCGATTGGCCTTTTGTCATGAGCATATTTCTGGTTTTTTATGACAATTTTTCCCTCATTGGTGAAGAGAGTTCCGTTCCGAGCGTTTCTGGTGGGAAGAACACAATCAAAAAGATCTATGCCTCGCTCCACAGCTTCGAAAATGTCAGAGATATAGCCTATGCCCATGAGATAGCGCGGCTTTTCTTTTGGAAAAAGAGAATCAGCTTTTTCCATGATTTCTAAAAGCTGGGATTTAGGCTCTCCCAATCCCAGTCCTCCCAGTGCATAGCCATCAAAATCAATCTCCAATAAATCTTCAATGCTCTGCTTTCTTTGGCGCCAGTAAATACCGCCCTGGCTGATTCCCCATAAATGCTGAGAAGATTTGTGCTCGAGGAAGCGAGCTTTGGAGCGGCCGGCCCAGAGAGAGGTGACATTGACTGCTTCTCTCATTTTCTCTTCCGGCGAGGGAAAGGGAAGAAAATAATCCAGACTCATCATGATATCTGAACCCAGTTTCACCTGAATATCAATCACGTCTTCTGGCCTGAGGAAAACTTTTGTGCCGTCGAGATGAGAAGCAAATTCCACACCTTCTTTCTTGACTTTGCTAAGAGGGGAGAGACTATAGATCTGGAAGCCGCCGCTGTCAGAAAGGATGGGCTTTTGCCAGGAGATAAAAGAATGGATACCTCCCAACTTTTCTATTGTTTCTAAACCGGGCCTAAGGTAAAGATGATAGGAATTGACAAGGATGAGCTGAACTCCCAGAGTTTGAAGCTCACTGTGAAGGAGTCCTTTTACTGTGCCTTGGCTGGCCACAGGAGCAAAGGCAGGTGTTTCCACAGGGCCATGCAGAGTATGAATAATACCTGATCTCGCTGAGGAGAGAGAATCTCTGGCAATTATTTCAAAGGCTTTTTTCATGGGTTGAAGCGAAAATAAACGACATCTCCATCCTGGACGATATAATCCTTTCCCTCAAGACGAATGACTCCTTTCTCTTTGGCAAGTTGAAAGGAGCCTTGGACAAGGAGAGCTTCCCAGGGAATCACTTCAGCCCTTATAAAGCCCTTTTCAATATCAGAATGAATGGCACCTGCAGCTGCGACAGCTGTTGAATTCTTCTTGATGGTCCAGGCTTTGACTTCGTCCTTGCCTATGGTAAAAAAAGTGATTGTATCGAGAAGCTTCTGAAGAACCCTGAAAAATTTTGGGGCACTCAGTTCTCTCAAACCATACTCAGCGAGAAATGCTTCCTTTTCCTCTCCTTCTAGTTCCAAGATCTCCATCTCAATTTTTCCACAGAAAGCCATGACTTCAGTCCTTTTTTTCTCGATAGAATAAATCTGTTCAGGCTTTTCGATAAGGGAGATATCTTTTTCGTCAACGTTGATCATGTGGAAGAGGGGTTTTTGACTCAGGAAAGCAAAGCTTCGGACAGGCTTCTCCTCTGAGGGAGAAAGCGAAATCTCCCGAATCCCTTTTCCTTCTTGAAGATTGGAGTGGAAATGCTTGAGAAGTTTTTTCTCTTTTTCTCCTTCAGGATCCTTTGATCTCTTGAGCTCTTTTTCCAATTTTTCTAGCCTTGATTCTATGGATACAAAATCAGACAAAATAAGCTCTTCTTCCATATAAAGGATATCCTCCTTTGGGTTGACCCTTCCTTTGGGATGCGGAATTTGGGGGTCGAGGAAACCTCTGACCACATGAACAAGACTATCTGCTTTGCGGAGGTAATTGAGGTAAGCGCTGGTTTTGATCTCGCCGTAGGATATTCCGCCAAGGTCGATGAAATCCACAGTGGCTTGAACTTTCTTTTTTTCAGGATAAAGGGCTGCAATTCGATCTAACCGGGGGTCAGGAACTTGACATGTTCTGAGATGAGGTTCTTTTTTCCCGTTCTCATAGGCTTTGACTTCTATTCTCGCTCCAGTCAGGAGGTTAAATAGGGTTGTTTTTCCTGTTTTTGGATAGCCAAAGAGAGTCAAATTCATGAGTTTAGTAAAACCTGATTTCTGAGTTCTGTCAAGTCAGAGACTTGATTATTTAAGCAAGTGAAATATAATAGATTTTCGAGTTATGAGAAAAGCGAAGCCTATCCTAATTCTTTTTCGGCTTCCTTTTTTAGTGGTCACTGTTGGAGCAGTTTCCATAGGAACAGCTTTCGCTTGGCGGGAGACCGGCCACTTCAATCTGCTTTTATTTCTTTTAACCCTTATCGGAGCATGCTTCCTTCACATCGCTTGCAATGTCGGCAATGATTATTTTGATTTTAAAAGCGGCGCCGATAGTTTAAACCGCAACGCCATAGCTCCATTTTCTGGAGGAAGCCGAATGGTTTTGGATGGATTTGTCAAACCTAAGGAAGCCCTGGCTCTGGCGCTTCTCTTTGCCGCTTTAGGCTCAGCCATCGGCTTTTATCTCAACGCTGTTTCCAAGGGCAATGTCATTTTACTCATTGGCATAGGTGCTCTCTTTTTGGTTTTTAATTACAATGGGGTGCCGCTGCAGTTAGTTAACAAGGGGGTGGGCGAGGTTGGCATTTTTTTAGCCTGGGGACCGCTCATGGTTTCAGGCGCTTATTATGTTCAGGCCCAGACCTTTTCCTCTCTCTGGCCTTTGGTTGTGGCCTTCCCTCCTGGCATTTTGACAACTCTCGTTTTATTGATCAATGAGTTTGCAGACAAGGAAGCAGACTTTGCTTCTGGAAGAAAAACCTGGGTCATCCTCTTTGGCTATAAAAAGAGCATGAGGATTTATCTGGCATTGGCCTTGAGCTGCTATGCCCTTGTTTTGACCGGAGTTCTTTTTGGGGGATGGCCTCTCTGGTCGCTTTTGGTGTTAGCGACCCTTCCTTTGCCTTTTATGGCTTATAGAATCGGCTTGAAGAATATTGGAAACTGGGTTGGTTTTCTTCCAGCTGTTAAAACAACGATATTGATGAATTTTGTCTTTTCCGCTATATTAAGTGTTTCATTCCTGGTGTAATATGAAGAAAGAAAAGAAAAAAGAGAAAAAAGGATTCTTTCGGGAACTTCGGGAAATCTTCGAGCTCATCGCAGAAACGGCTGTTTTTGTCTTTTTCGCCATGACCTTTGTGGTTCAGGCTTTTCAAATTCCCACTGGCTCCATGGAACCCACTTTGCTCATTGGAGATTTCCTGCTTGTCAATAAGTTTATCTACGCAAACCCTGTTCTTCTTTTAGAAAAAAAAGTCCTCCCCCGGAAAAATATAGAGAGATATGATATTGTCGTTTTCAAATATCCCAAAGACCTGACTAAAGATTTTGTCAAGAGAGTGATTGCCCTTGAGGGGGAGAAGATTGAGATAAAAGACAAGCAGGTTTACATCAATGACCAACCCATTCCCGAACAGTATAAGGTGCATAATGATAGCCAGATTTACACGAAAAACGACTTTTTCCGTTATGACGATTTGATCAGGGATAATTTTGGCCCGGTAACCGTTCCTACCGGTCAGTGTTTTGTCATGGGCGATAATCGGGATAACAGCGCAGACAGCCGTTATTGGGGCTTTTTGCCTTTGGATTACATAAAAGGAAAGCCCTGGGTTATCTATTTTTCCTACAAAGCTGAAACGGACGCTTATCTGAAGACGAGTCCAAGAGACTGGATAAAAAAGGTTTCCGTTTTTATCCCCCGCGCCAGATGGAATCGTATGCTTCGCATTGTCAAATAACTCTTTTTCCGCTCAAAAGAACAAACTGAATAGGCCAAAATAGACTATTGAGGGCTTTTGATTGTGATTTCCTCATAAGAGGAAATATAAGAAATGGGATTTTCTGTGGTAAATTCCTTCACAAAGAGAGAACTGGTCACGACTCCGTCCATATCTTCTCCTACGGGAAGACCCAGATAATAGAGAAGAGTGGGAGCAATATCGATAAGTTTCATTCCTTCAATATTTTTCCCGTGGACAACTCCTTTCCCATAGAAAAAAACCACTCCCTCCGGCGCATGCTCATGGTAAGCAGAGACTTCAGGATTTCCTAAAATCCATTCGACAAATCTTTTCCAGAGAGGAAGCGGTTCTATGCCATGGGGAGAATAGACCACTAAAAGTTCATCCTCTTTTAAAGAAGCCAGATATTTACCTATGATTTGATCATAAAAGTCATAATATCTTTCGATGATAGTTCCGTATTTGTTTATCTTTTCTTGCTCGATACTGCCAAAAGAATCGGGAAAACTGTATTTATAAAAAAAAGTCTCGACGATATTCAGACCGTTGAGCATCAGCGAGAAAATTGGGGGCTGGATCTCGTTTTTCTCTCCGAAAGCTTTTTCTTCATATTCGCAATCTCGGATAAAGGCTTGCTTAGCTATTGTCAGGATATGATTTGATTCAGACTGGAGATCCTTGAAGAAAACAGTTAAAAGTTTTTCTGTTTTTTGACTAGCCTTTATTATTTCTTGCTCGTAGGGCCAGTCTCTTTTCAGGAAAGGTATTTTATTGTCCTCAAAGATTCTCCAGATATCTTTTGTTTTTGGGGGAGGCTGGCTGGGAAAGATTTTGAGAAGGCCTGTCCTTGTCAATTGCTTGAAAAGAATAAAGCGGGGGACGACTTCTATTTTTTCTTTGGAGTTAAAGAGTTGGTAATTGAAGAGGGAAATCTGGCGATGCTTGGCAGGGAGTTTCCCTGAGTTGAAGGAATTGTTCAGGATAAAAGGCTCATTGGGAGAAAAATTTTCAAGTCTTCCCCAGCTTCCCTCATTTACAAGCCAAGAGAAATTGGGCAATTTTTCTTTAGAAATAAGAGGGATGATAAAGTCAAAGCTCAAACCTTCTAGGCCAACAATAACAATTTTCCTCTCGATTTTTTTAGCTTGGAGAGTCTCAAATCTATTTGGTTTCTGCCGATGAGGAAAGTTTGTCCTCTGTGAGAAAATGAAAATCATGCCTATTCCAAAGAGCATGAAATAGACAAAGTAGAAAAAGGCATTCTTCTTGTAATAATTAAAGCCAAAAAAGACGACAAGTCCCAAAACAGCCAAGAAGAAGAGGGTTCTTATCTGAGTTTTAAGAAGGGATTGGATTTGAAAGTCGAAAAAAGACAGAAAATACTTGTAGTTTTCCCAGAAAATCAAGATAAAGAGGAGAATCAGGAGGGAGAAACTGAAGGTAAGAAAAGAAGGAGAGATAAGGGCGATTTTGTATTTTTTCCCAGAAAAAAACTGAGAAATGAAAAAGAGGATAAAACAGAGAAGAAAGGTAAGAAGGCCATAACTTATAGCCAGAAAAAAAGAGACTTCTTTTGGAAAAGAAATTTTGAAATCAAGATTAATGTTCAAGTTAAAGACAAGAAGAGAGAGAAGAATTGAGAAAAAGAGGCCGCAGAGGAGCGAATTGATCAGGGCTTTTAGGAATTTCATTTATTAAAAAATTAACACTATTTCGCTTTGGGGTCAATAAGGGAAACAAAGATGCTTGCATCAATTCGCCAAAGATTGACCGGATATGAAGAATGGAATAAGATAACTGAGAATGAAACATCCTTTTATCGCTCTGATGACAGATTTTGGAGAGGATGACTTTTTTGTTGCCTCTTTGAAAGCTGTTATTTTGAGCATAAATCCTCTGGCTCGAATTATTGATATCACCCACCAAGTTCGCTCCTTTGATATTCGATCCGCAAGTTTTCTTCTCTTTTCCTGCTATAGATTTTTTCCAGCCAAAACAATTTTTTTAGTAATTGTTGATCCTGGAGTTGGTTCCACGCGGAAAATCCTTCTCCTTGAGACGATAAATTACTTTTTTATCGCTCCAGACAATGGTGTCTTGAGTTTCGTTTTGGAAAAAGAAAAAATTCTGCACCTCAAAGAAGTAACAAACACTCGATATATTCTTTCAAAACCGAGCAAGACTTTCGAGGGTCGGGACAAGATGGCTCCTGCCGCAGCCTGGCTTTCCAAGGGTATCCCGATTCGTGAATTTGGCCCTGATCTCACTCAGTTTGGAAAGTTAGAAATATCAATGCCAAGGATGAAAGGAAAAGAAGTCATCGGAAGCATCCTCTACATTGATAAATTCGGAAATGTGATAACGAATATACCTTCAGAAATGATAAATTCTTTGCGAGGGGAAAAAAGCAAACAGAATTTAATCCTTGTGGCAGGGAAAAAGAGAATAACTTCCTATCATGAGACTTATTCTCAAGGAAAGACAGGAGAGCTTTTTTTCCTTGCCGGAAGCACTGGCTTGATAGAGATTGCTTCGCGAGAGGCTTTTGCTTCAAGGAAAATAAAGGCCAAGACAGGAGATGAAGTAAGAATCCTTATAAAGAATAACACATGAAAAAAAACATTCTTTCCTCTCCGCTAAGAAAGTGATGGTGATGGATTATGGATTATCTTGAGGGGACGATCGAGCAGATCCTCTACTACAATCCAGAGAATGGATACTCTGTCTGCAAGTTTGCCCTTGAAAACGGCCAGTGCCTGACCATTGTCGGCACTTTTCCGCCTTTTTCAGCCGGGGAAGTGTTGAAAATAAAAGGGGAATGGGAAATTAATCCCAAGTTTGGCCAGCAGTTCAGAGTCGAGAACTTCATACCTGTTCTTCCCTCTGGAGTCAAAGGAATTGAAAAATTTCTCTCTTCTGGGCTGATCAAAGGCATAGGCCCTGTGCTGGCTCGAAGGATTGTAAAAAAATTCGGGCCTCAGACAATAGATATTCTCTCCAAAAATCCTGAGAGAATGAAAGAGGTTGAAGGAATAGGAGATGTCAAGCTCAGAGAGATAAAGAAGTCTTGGGCTGAACACAAGGATATCCGAGACCTCATCATTTTCCTCCAAGAGCACAATGTTTCGACGAGTTTGGCCACAAAAATCTATCGCCAATACGGAGAAAAGTCTTTCCAGGTTTTAAAGACCAATCCTTATCAGCTCTGTTTTGATATCTGGGGAATCGGCTTCAAAACAGCAGACCAGATTGCTTTGAAGCTGGGCATGGATCCTACTTCTTTCGAAAGGATTAAAGCCTTTATCCTTTACCTCTTAGAAAAAGATAATGAGCAGGGACATGTCTTTTCTTTCCAGTATGATCTGGAAATAAATTGCGAGAAGGAGCTCGAGGTAGAAACGGAGAGAGTGAAACGCGCTCTGGAGGAGCTTAAAAGACAGAAGCTGGTCATCGAGGAAAAGCTTGATTCACAGATTGCAATTTACCTTCCCTTTTTCTACCAGGCTCAGGAGGCGGTTGTCCGCAGCATTCATCAACTTTCCTCTTTTCCTTTTCTCAGCCCCCCTTTTGATCTGGATAAGGCGATCTCTGATGTGGAGAAGGAGCTTGGCCTTCAATTTTCTTTGAAACAGAGGCAGGCCATAAAAGAAATTTTCAACAGAAAGATTTTGGTCATCACTGGAGGCCCTGGAACAGGAAAGACAACCATCATCAAAGCTGTGGTTGATATTTTTGAGAAGTGGGGAAGAAAGGTGCTGCTGGCAGCTCCGACTGGAAGGGCAGCAAAGAGGCTCTCTGAGACAACAAGGAAGGAAGCAAAGACAATCCACCGCATCCTAGAATACAATCCAAAGTTGGGAGTTTTCCGGCGCAACGAAAAACATCCCCTCCAGGGCGATTCCTTGATCATTGATGAATTCTCGATGGTCGATCTTCCTCTTATGTATTATCTGATAAGGGCAGTCCCTTCCTGGATGCGCCTTGTTTTTGTCGGAGATAAAGATCAGTTGCCTTCTGTAGGGCCTGGAAGCTTGCTTCGAGACATCATCGAGTCACAAAAAGTGGAAGTGGTCAGACTTGATGAGATTTTCCGTCAGGAAAAAGATAGCCTGATTGTGATCAATGCTCACCGTGTCAATCAAGGGCAGTCACTCGTTTATCCTCCAAGAGGCGAGAAGAATGCGGATTTCTATTTTATCCACCAGGAAGATGAAGAGAAAGTCTTCAAGACAATTCTCAATCTGAGCTGTTTCAGCGTCCCTCGAAAACTCAACTTAAACCCCATTTCTCCTCAAATTCAAGTCATAAGCCCGATGTATAAAGGCCTGGTTGGGGTTGATAGACTGAATGCTGAGCTTCAACGCCGTCTCAACCCTCATAAGGAAAGCCTTTGGATTGGAAACCGGGAGATAAGAATTCACGATAAAGTGATGCAAATCAAGAACAATTATGAGAAAGAAATCTTTAATGGGGATGTCGGAACAGTCGTCCACATCGATAAGCAAAAATTCAGAATTATCGTCGATTTTGACGGGAGAGGGATAAGCTTCGAGAAGGAAGAGATGAATGACCTCACTCTGGCCTATGCTGTATCTGTTCATAAAGCCCAGGGGAGTGAGTATCAAGCAGCGGTCATGCCTCTTTTGACACAGCATTTCATTATGCTTCAGAGAAATCTGTTTTACACGGCATTGACGCGGGCCAAAAAACTGTGCGTCATCGTCGGTTCTTACAAGGCGCTCCACATCGCCATAAAAAATGACAAGCCGATTAAAAGAAATTGCCTCTTAAAAGAAAAACTGATCGAGATAAGCCGCGTCTCCTTTTAATCTGTGGAACCTAGAAAGTATCTCCGTTTCCGTGATGATAAGGTCCATTTATGAGTCCTGTCGCGGTGTGTCCCTGTCCGCCCTCGCTCCGCACCCATCAAGAGAGGGGTCCCCTACGCTGCGGGCGTTCGAGGGCGCACACCGCGCCTCCCATTAGCATTTTTTAATTTCTTCTCATCACGGAAAGAGAAATGCAATCACCTAGGAAGAAATTTTTGAAGCATTTCCAATTACATGATATAAGAGAGATCTGGCTGTGTGATTGAGAAAACCGAAAAAGAAATGCTAAAGCAATTTTGTTTGACTTTATTTGCGTCTTTTTCCTATGATTGGAAACGGAAGCGAGAATTGTATATAAGGAGGTAAAGGTGAAAAAGCCTCTTCATTTTGCCCTCTTGATATTTTTCTTTTTTGTTCTTGTTCTTTTTCTGTTTGCCGCTGAAAAGTTCATTGTCAAAATTCAATCGACAAACTTAAGAAAAGAACCAAAATTCTATGCCCAGACAATCGTTATCCTCAAGGCTGGGGAGAACCTGGAGAAAGTGAGCGCACAAGATGGCTGGATTCAGGTCAAGACTTCAGGCGGGCTTGTTGGCTGGATTCATTCAAGTGCTGTTGAAACCAAAAAATTCAATCTTTTTGCCACGGATAAAACGCTGAAAACCCAGGCATCTGCCAGCGAGGTAGCCCTTGCCTCAAAAGGTTTCAACAAGCAGGTGGAGGAAAGCTACCGGGCAAAGCACAAAGAAGTGAGTTTTGTTTGGGTAGACAAGATGCTCCAGATCAAAGTCTCTCCCTCCCAAGTTGAGAGCTTCCTCAAAAAAGGAAAATTGGGGGAGTTTAGGGGGGCAAAATGAAAGCCAAAAAATCAATGGGCCTGGTTCTTCTCTTCTTTGTTTGTGTTGCTTTCTTTGGAAGTTGTGCTGTTGTTCAAAAAGGGGCAGATGTTTTGACTTCAGCCGGAAAGATTAGCGAAAGCGATAGAGAGGCCATTGTCAAGACAAGTGAGGCTGTTCGCTCAACCTTTGCTGACATCACTGAAGAAGAGGAATACTATATCGGCCGCTCAGTCGCGGCCCTTATCCTTTCTCGCTATCCTGTCTATGAAAACGATGCGCTCACCCAGTATATAAATTTTGTCGGCACTTCAGTTGTCTACTACTCTGACCGACCTGAAACTTATGCCGGCTATCATTTTATGATCCTCGATACAGATGAGGTCAATGCTTTGGCTGCTCCAGGAGGCTTTGTTTTTATCACAAAAGGCCTCTTGAAGAGGTGCAAAGATGAAGAGATGCTTGCTTCCATTTTGGCCCATGAAGTAGGCCATGTCAGCGCCAAACATGGCCTGCAATCCATAAAAAAGTCGCGCTTGATCGATGCTTTTAAAATTATTGGCAAGGAAGCTATGGAAAGATATGGGCCTGAGAAATTGGCTCAGCTGACAACGATTTTTGAGGGGGCGTTGGGTGATATTGTGGAAACTCTCATTGAAAGAGGTTATGACCGAAAGTATGAGTATGAGGCAGATGGACTTTCCCTGAAATTTGCGGCAAAGACTGGCTATTCGCCTGCTGGACTTCTGGATTTCCTCCAGACAATGGTCGAAGATTCTTCAGCAGCATCAGCCAAAGGATGGTTTAAAACTCACCCCACACCTTCAGAGAGGATAGAGAAAGTGAAAAAAGAAATCAAGGCTCAAGGCGTGGTTCCTCAAAAAGAAGCAGTTCGGACAACACGATTTAGTCAGAATATCAGCAGCTTGAAATAGCGAAAAGATGAAAAGATTCTGAGCTTCTGAGTTATTGATGCAGAAAAAGGTCATAAGAGGAATATTGGTCGGGCTTGTTGCCTTCTGTGTTTCTTTCCTCGTTTATAGTCTAAAACTCAGCCGGGAGCTGGAATGGAAATCTTGGGACCTTCGTCTGCGCCTTTTTGCAACCCCATCCCAGGCGAGCAAGGAAATCGTTCTCTTCCTGATTGATCAGTACAGCCTTGATCTCTACGAGAAGCAGCAGGGACTTCCCTGGCCTTGGCCGCGGCAAATGTATTCGGCCGTGATCAAGTACTTGCAGGCAGGAGGGGCAAAAGTTATTTTTTTTGACCTTATCCTGACTGAAGGCTCAGGATTCGGGGTTGAAGACGACAGAAATTTTGCCGAAGCCATGGCCAAAGCTGGGGATGTTTTCTTGCCGATTTTTATCAGCCAGAAGGAAAAGGAAATAGAGGCAACCGCTCCCAACCTCTTGAGTCGCTTTTCGATAAAGGCTAAAGGGATTCAATCCAAAGCTATCTTTCGCTCCACCTCTATAACAATTCCAGTGGAGAACCTCCTCAATTCTGCAAGAGGTGTGGGCAATGTTCAATTTTCTCCTGATAGAGATGGCATCTATCGCCGGCTTCCTCTTCTTTTTTCTTATAAGGGCCTTATCCTCCCATCGCTCCCTTTGCTTGTTTCAGGATTTGTTCAAGGTGAGAAAAAGGTTTTCAGCATCCCTCTTGATGAATCTGGCCAGATGATTGTCCGTTATCATGGCCCCACAGGCACTTATAAGAGTTATTCCATTGCCTCTATCATCAATTCTTGGGCTTTGATCGAGGAGGGAAAGCCTCCTCAGATTCCACCTCAAGAGTTTCGAGGAAAGATCGTTCTTGTAGGAACAAGCGCTCCAGGAATTCTGGATTTGCGGCCAACTCCTTTTAGTGCTGTTTATCCAGGAGTTGAGATTCAGGCCACTGCTATCGATAATCTGCTCAAGGGTGATTTCATCCGCATTCCGCCACGAGTTTTCCCGACAATCTTCACCCTGTTTTTTGCTCTTTTTACTGCGATAGGTATCTCCTGCCTTCGAAGCATCTGGAAAATTGTCCTTTTTTTCATTCTCTGCTTGATATTTCCTGCTGCGGCAATTTCTTTGGCCTTCGCTTCAGGTTTCTGGCTTGAATTTGTCACTCCTGAATTTTCGGTCCTGATGAGTTTTATCGGAGCTTCCCTTCTCAATTATAGCCTTGAGGGCCGCCAGCGCCGGTTCATAAAAAATGTCTTCCGCTATTATCTAAGCCCAGAAGTTATCGAGAGGATTATAAAAAACCCTTCTCTCCTTCGCTTGGGGGGAGAGAAGAGGGAAATAACTTCTTTTTTCTCAGATGTGGCAGGGTTCACTTCTATCTCAGAAGGGCTTTCCCCTGAAGATCTGGTCAATCTTTTAAACGCCTATCTCTCTGAGATGACAGAGATCATCCTTTCCTCGGGGGGAACTCTTGATAAGTATGAAGGAGATGCTATCATCGCTTTCTGGAATGCTCCTCTTGACCAGCCTGACCATGCTTTGAGAGCATGCCAAGCAGCCTTGACGTGCCAGAAGAGGTTAAAAGAATTGACGCCAAGTTTCAGGGACCGCTTTGGCCATGAGTTGGTTATGCGTATTGGCCTCAATTCTGGGCCAGCCGTTGTTGGAAACATGGGCTCCCGCAAACGCTTTGATTACACAGCTATGGGCGATACAGTTAATCTGGCTTCGAGGCTTGAGGGAGCATGCAAGCAGTACAAAGTCCCTATCCTTATTGGCGAGACAACGTTTGAGAAAATAAAAGAGGATATTGTTTCCAGAGAAGTTGACATTATTCGGGTTGTGGGCAAAAAAAAGCCTGTGCGCATTTTTGAGATTTTCGGCGAGAAAGGCGAGATTCCCTCCTCAGAGCTTGAAAGGATTGCAACTTTTCAGCAGGCTCTTGAAGCTTACAGAAATAAGGAATGGGAGAAAGCATTGACCTTTTTCCAAAAATTAAAAGATGATATTTTAGCCCAGATGTATGTTTCTCGTTGCTTGAGCCTGAAACAGATTCATTCGCTTGAAGGTTGGGATGGTGTCTTTGATTTGAAAGAGAAGTAAAAGGAAAAAAATGGAGCTTGAATTCTGGGGAGTGAGGGGGACATTTCCTGTTTCAGGCAAGAATAAAAATAAATACGGAGGTTATACTCCCTGCGCTTCTGTGATTTCATCTCAAGGAGAGATAATTATCGTTGATGCAGGGACAGGTCTAAGGCAGCTCGGAGATAAACTAATCAGGGAAAAAAGAGAAAGCCCTCTACATCTGAGTCTTCTTTTAACCCACTTTCATCTTGACCACATCATGGGTCTTCCTTTTTTTTCGCCTCTCTATTCTGAAGATGTGATTATAACCTTTTATGCTCCGGCTTCACCTCATGAAACGGAAAAGTATTTGAGAGGCCTGATGGCTGAACGATATTTTCCCCAGGATTTCTCTAAGACAAAATCGAAAAAGTTTTTTAAGAAAGTTCCGGAGGAAAGCTTTGCTATTGGCTCAGTTTCAGTCTCTTATTGTCCTCTTATTCATCCTCAAGGAAGCGTTGCCTATAAACTCCAGGAAGAAGAGAAAAGCATTGTTTTTGCCACTGACACAGAAAATCCTAAGAAGGGGATTGACAAAAGGCTTATTTCTTTTGCCCGGGGAGCCTCCATTTTTATCTATGATGCCATGTATACGCTAGAAGAATATGAGTCAGGCAAAAGCGGCTGGGGACACAGCACCTGGCTTGAGGGAACAAGGATTGCTGGCGAGGCAAAAGTTGATGACCTTTGTCTCTCCCATTTTAATCCAGACCATGACGACACCCATATTGATGAGATGGTCGTTCTGGCTCAAAAAGAATTTTCTCGGACATACGGAGCCCGAGAAGGATTGAAAAAGAAACTTTGATTTGCATAAAATACAAAGCTTCAAGGCATGAGAAGGTGGACCAATGAATAATCCTGTTTCTTCAGAAATTGCTTTTTATCTGGATCTTCTGTTTTTTTTAATATTCTTGGCAGTTTCCTGCGCACTTTATTTTCTTTTTCGTCTGGCAATAGGGAAGTACTTGATTTCTAAAGAAAAAATTGCTGCCGCCTTTCTTTCCAAATTGAACCTGCCAGCAGTTTTGCTCATAGTGGCTTTCATTTTTAAAATAAAAGGTATAAAGGACGCCTTACCTCTCAGCCAGAAGTTTTATTCCTATCTCAATGCTGCCATTATTTTTTTCATCGCCTTCTTTCTCATAAGGCTCTTTGATGCTTTCCTTTTTAGCTGGTATTCAAGGCGGCATGTCCCTTTTCCTTTGCCCAGAGTCCTTCATGGTTTAATCCTGGCTGTCATCTATCTTGTCATCATCTTTGTGATCCTAAAAAGCATCCTGGGAATCAATATCACTCCATTTTTAGCCACTTCCGCCATCCTGACGATGATTCTGGGCTTAGCTTTCCAGGGCGTTCTCAACAACATTCTTTCAGGGATGTCCCTCCACTTGATTAAATCTTTTCATAGCGGAGATTGGGTTAAAATTGGCCCCAATGAAGGGATAGTAATGGATACTAACTGGCGAGAGACTCGAATTTTTGACCGATATTCGAATATAGTCGTCATTCCCAACAATGTCGTCGCCTCTGAAACAATCACCAATTTTTCTCAACCAGATCCAAAAACAGCAATAACCATTCCTGTTAAAGCTAGCTACGAAGCTCCACCCTTATCTGTACTGGAAGCTTTGCTTGAAGCTGCTCGAGAAGTGCCTGAAGTTTTAACATCACCTTCGCCTCAAGCTTATATTATCAGCTACGATGATTTCGGAATTTCTTACATCTTGAAATTCTGGATCACAGATTTTAACCGGAAACATCCCATCACAGGCGATGTAGGAAGATTAATATGGTATAAATTTAAAAGGAGAAATATCGAAATTCCCGTTCCTTTAAGTGATAAGGTGGCAGAGATTTTAGAAACAGTGCGGGAGAAAGAAGGCATTTTGGCTGGTGAAGAAGAAAGAGATAGGACATTCCTTGATTTACTCCATTCCTCTTTTCTCCGCTACCAGGAAGGGGAGAGAGCCGGAGAATTGCTCGTGCCTGAGAATGAGATCCGTGAGTTTGCTTCAGTCCTTCGGAGAGAGAAATATGCGCGCGGAGAGATTATTTTTAGTCAAGGAGAAAAAGGCGAAAGCTGTTATATTGTGGCCGAAGGAATGATAAAAGGGGAAATTGTCTATGAAGAAAAAGGAAAAGAATACAAATCAGAGTTCAGAGTAGGCCCAGGAGGAATTTTTGGGGAGATGTCCCTTTTCACAGGAATGCCGCGGACAGCAATAGGAACGATTGAAGAAGAGTCAGAGTTGCTGGAGATTGAAGCCAAAGATTTTGCCCTTCTCCTTGCCCGAAATCCAAAGCTTTCAGAAGTCATAGCTGAAATTGTCTGCACCAGGAATCAAAAAAATGAGGAGTTCCTGAGAAAAATAAAGGAGCTTTCAGAAAAAGATGTTAAAGAAAGCTGCAACAAAAAATCCATCCTCGAGCGTTTGAAAAAATTTGTCCTCCTTTTGAGGAAATAATAAAGGGGACACTTACATTAATTTGAAAAACATAAAGCTTTGCGCTATAGTTTTTAATGGTTACGCCTGTAGCTCAGTATGGATAGAGCAAGGGATTCCTAATCCCTGTGTCGCCGGTTCGAGTCCGGCCAGGCGTACCATCCCTAATTTGTTGAATATGAAGAAGTTGGACATCTTTTAAAAGTTTTTTCTGCCAAGGCTTCTTTTTCCATATCACAACTGTGCCACAGATTTTGACCTTTTTCAGGTTCTTCATTCAATAATTCAACCGCTTTTTGTTTCATTTCATCACTAGAATGTGTGTAGCGTTGAGTCACTGTAATACTGTAGTGACCTAGTAAAGATTTGATCGTCTCAATATCAATTCCTTTTTCCACTAACCTTGTCGCAAAAGTATGCCTAAGATCATGCAGCCTTAATCCCTTAATTTCTGCTCTTTCACATGCTGTACAAAAGGCCGTACTAACCCTGGTTAAAGGCTTTTCAGTTTTCTTGTTGAAAAATAGAAAGGGATAATTTCCGTTATTGACTTTTAACTCCGAAAGCATACGAAATAAAGGGTCATTGACGGAATGTAATTATCAAAAGCCTCTTGAGCCTCTAGTTCATTCTTTCGTTGCAATTGGGGCTGTTCGGGAGGATTGGAAGTGCTAATCTCTTGCCAATTCCATTCTTCACCACAATCTTTGTGAATAGATTTAATGACATCTATATAATTTTCATAGAGGTCAACTTCAAACTTAGCTCTTTCTAATTCTTGCATTCGTGCTAATTCTTTTCTCTGTCGTTCAAGTTCTCTCTGGCGCCGCCTCGCTTCTCGTTCCCAACTACTCGAACTTGAAGACGTCCCCAAACTTCTAATTATTCCCCGTGCTGTCGTAGGCACACCGAAGCTTCTTGCCACTTTTCTCCATCCCATTTTAGATCTCCTTTTTATTTACATTTAGGAAGATTACACCTTAAACAAGGCGAGTATCCAGCTCTGCGGTCAAATTCATTTCGGGAAGACAGGGTAACCCGACTTCCACCCACCTCAATTCTTGATATAACGAAAACAAAAGTTCATTTGTCTTAAGCGCCCACTTATTAAATAAGTAAAGGCTTGATTTGAATCCGTCAGCCTTGTTTTGCTGACAAGAGATGAACCAGAGATTGTATAAGAATCGCCGTCTGTACTTACCAAGAAATTCCCATTCGCGATCTCGCCTTTTCCCAGAGGCGGCACGGCAGACCCTAATTCTGTCTGATAAATATAACTGTTTATGGCCACTAATCTTGAAATGGTCCCGGAATTTGGATGCCCGTAGGTATTGCCGTTTCCAACGGCGATCACAGAGATTTCAGGTTTCAAACAGTCAAGAAGTTGTTGGGTCGAGCTCGTCGCGCTGCCATGATGGCTCTCTTTATAAACATCGACATCACCGGCATAGGGAACAAGAGAAGGTTCAATTGCCGAATTGCTATCTCCGCCCAGGTACATATCGAAAGTACGATACCTTAATAAAAGAATAACCGAAAGCGTATTCTCATCCGTACCAGAATAAACCTTTCCGCTTGGGATATTACCATTAGAGGCGATGCATATCATTTTGACATCATCGCCTAAGTCGATCATTTGACCGGGAGAAATGGTTTTCCTTTTGTCTCCAACTGATTTTATGTAATCTCTAAAGGCACCCGAGTTATAGTCCCCGCCCCTGTCGAAGGCGGCGATCTCTTTCATGACCCGGAAGACGAGGTCCTACGATTCGAAAGAGAGTGTGCCGCTTTCAAAATAGAAGCCCTGCCGCCGGAAGCCGGCCGTGTAACCGCCCGGAGAGCTATGGGCTTCGAAGATCGTGACCTTGTGCCCTCTTCGGGCGAGCAGATTGCCGGCGGTAAGGCCGCCCATCCCGGATCCGATGATGGCGATCTGTTTCATCGTCTCTCCTTTTCAGACGAGCGCCAAAAATTCGTTTTCCCATTTTATTCTCGAGAATACGGAAAAAGCAAATTCCTTGAATTCTCTTGCCAAAAAGGGAAGTTTAAGCTATAATGCATCACTAAACATCTGGTAGGAAATAGTCATATCGAATTGCTTATCCCGCCCGAATAATTAATTCGCCTGACGATCATCCCCTTATGTTTGAATGTTAATCAAAGGAATAACGATGTTTTTTAACGAATTGAATTTGCATCCCGGCCTCCTCCGTGCCATCGCGGAAAGAGGCTACACCGAGCTGACGGCCGTCCAGGAGCAAACCCTGTCTCACACGCTCCAGGGCACGGATGCGGCCGTCCAATCCCAGACGGGGACCGGCAAGACCGCCGCGTTCCTGATCACGATTCTCGAGCACATGCTCCGGGCCGGAACCGGCCGGCAGAAAAAAGCCTTGATCATCGTGCCGACCCGGGAGCTGGCGGTGCAGATCGATGGCGAAGCCCGTCTCTTGAGCCGGCATTTGGGATTCACCGTCGGCTGCTTCTATGGAGGCGTCAGCTACGCCGGCCAATTGACCTTATTGAGAAAAGGCGTCGATATGGCCATCGGCACGCCGGGCCGGCTTCTCGACCTCAGCGAGAGACGCCTTCTCAACCTGAAAGAGATGGGTTTTCTGGTGATCGACGAGGCCGACCGCCTGTTCGATATGGGGTTTCTTCCGGACATCAAGAGACTGCTTGCCGGCATGGTCCCCCGCACCGCCCGGCAGAGCATGCTCTTCAGCGCAACGCTGAATCGAATTTCGCGGAGGATCGCCGCCGACTACCTGAATAATACGGTCTTCATCGAGCTCACTCCCGAACAAATGACCGTGGACACGATCGTCCAGAAGCTGTATCGGGTCAAGAGCCACCTCAAGCCCAACCTGCTGCTCGGCATTCTGGCCAAAGAAAAACCCCGCAACGCCCTGATCTTCACCAATATGCGGCACAGCGCCTTCCGGCTGGCCAAGAAGCTCGAGCGCAACGGCCATCGCTGTCGCCATTTGTCGGGCGACCTGCCGCAGAGCCAGAGGCTCCGCATCATCGACGACTTCATGGCTGGCAGATTTTCGTTCCTCGTGGCCACCGATGTCGCGGCCCGGGGCCTTCATATCGAGGGGCTCGAAATGGTTATCAATTACGACCTTCCCGAGCATATCGAAAACTATGTCCACCGGATCGGCCGGACGGCCAGGGCGGGCAATTTAGGCCAGGCCATTTCCTTCGCCTGCGAAAAATTCGGCAAGCACCTGGACCCGATCGAGTCGTTCATCGGGATGAAAATTCCGGTAGAGACGGTCGGCGTCGAGATGCTGGCCACAGATAACAGTCTGGAGTACGAGCTTAAGATGTTTGGCCGGCAGCGCCCCCAGAAATCCGGCCCGCCTCAGAAAAAATCGCGACGGGACGCGCGGTCGGGAGTGCGGTGGGGCCGACGAGACTTGAACTCGCGACCTCTGGCGTGACAGGCCGGCGTTCTTGTAGTCTTCTCCCCGTGTCACACCGGTGTCACAAAATTTGCCTAAACCCGCTTAATTTGGCTTAATGGTGCTTAAAGGAAAAACATATTTTATAAGGGGAAATTTGCTTTTTCCCTATACGCTAAATTCTTAATAGATGGGATTCCTAATCCCTGTGTCGCCGGTTCGAGTCCGGCCAGGCGTGCGTCTTTAGCCGGGCGGCCCACATCGGAAAAATGCTTCCGGTACTCATCCTCTAGCTCCTCCCAGGGAATCAGCTCCGAAACTCGTAACCAGCGGTTATTCTCGTTCAATTTCCCCCCAAAAGGGAAAAGCTCTGGGAAAAGAGGCAAAGTTTTACGGTCTTGGCTTTTATACATGGGATTTTCGCTCCGGGAAAAGTGCAAGGTTTTTGAAGAGGAGGCACGAAAAACCCTGCATTTTGTCTCTCGATTTCCTGTGCAGTGTATCATACAATTTAAGCAATATCAATGAGTTATTTTAAGATTTTGAATTTTTCAGTAGACCCTATGTAGAGGATTTGGATTTTGAAGGGTAAAAGTTATTTTTCGTCTTAAATTGGAGAGGTAATAAATTTAATGAATTGTTTGCCCAGATTTGTTGTGTGTGAAATCCTTAAATATGCCATTTTCTGCATGCGATTACGAATTTTATCCTCTGATAATAATTCTTTGATATCTGCTAAGTCTTGAATCATTAAATTAAATATTTGGGGCTGGTCATGGAAATGTGGGTATAAATGAAAAAATACTTCTATGGGTCTTATCTCTTTCCAATCTGGAATCTTGATATTAGCTTCTTTAATATATATTTCTGGGTTGTCAAAAAATTTCAAAATGCGCATATGCCAAGTCGTCAGGGTATCCACAAAATTTAAGAATATCATCTGCAAATCCTCTTCAGGCGCGGAAGGCAGGGCTGCGTTCAAGACGGCATTCCTCAGGGCTTCAAGTTTTTCTTTTTGGTGATTTCGAATTGCTGCCTGAGAAGCCTGTGTGACTGTTGTGATGAACTGCTCGTTTTGCGATAAGTTTTCTATCTTGAATCCCTCTACCTTTTCCTGAAGTTTTTTTAGCCCTTCTGCTATTGATTCCATCCATTCATCCCTGCGTTTTGTCAGCGGAGGGGCAATGACAAGGTTAAATATTTCAGAGGCAAGTCCGCCAGCTAGGGGAATTTGGGATAGGATTCCTTTGGCAATAGCATGACCAACATCACCTTTTGTTATTTTAGGTTTTTGTTCCATCTTTCACCTCCCTTAAATAACGACATACCATATTTTCTGCAAAACCAAAATCTTTAAATATTTACCGAGTATACATAATTTACTATGTCAATGCTCAGAATAACAGAAAACACAAAGAAGGAATTTGACAAGGTCCAAGCCGAGCTTATCGGTAAAAATCAAAAAAAGTTTAGCCAAGACGACACCGTCAAATTCCTTTTAAAGCTTTTCAGAAGCTCCCAGCGATAGTGCAATGCATTCATGCAACCTCCGTGAGAAAAAGTGTCTTTGGGGTGTGGTTTTATATTTGAGGGTGTTAACATGCGCAAATGCCGATGCGGTTTTTGGATGCCAACTGGGCAATTAACGTGCCCGGTGTGCGGGAGGGGATAAGGTGTGAAAAACCCAATAACTTGGTTTTTAGATAAAGTAAACAGACCTAACCGAATAAACACAACAGCAATAATGAATGTTCATATTAAAACAGGAGAAAAGAAAGGCGAAGCATGGATTCCCTGTACTTTTGAAACAATGAGTTATGGTATTGATATTAATCCTAGTCTAGTTAAGATACTCCAATGCCCACACGGGCAAGATGCGCAAGGCCCAAGTTGCGCCATCCTCTCTTGCGCTCATCGAGCAAGACGAGCGGTTTGTCCCATCCAAAGGCTGGGCGGAGATGATAAGAAAAGTCTATGAAGTTGATCCTCTCCTCTGCCCTCAATGCGGCGCAGAGATGAAAGTCATCTCCTTTATCGAAGATCACAAAGTTATCGATAGGATCATCCGCCATCTCAAGCTCACCTTTGAGGCTGAGCCGCCCGCCTCCGCCTCAGGTCGCCCAATACGAGCTCCTGATGGCTGCTGAGGAGTGGGGCGAGTATTTCTAAGAGCTGCTGTAGTTGCTTTTTACTGATTCGATGACGGAGTTTATCTAAAACTTGATGGTTTGAAGGTTTCGGTTGATTCGTTACTCTTTTTGAGTCAGTGGATGGAAATTATGGAAAAGGGTGAGGGATTTGGATCAAAGACAAAAACGAATTTCCTATATTTTTTTTCATCACGTTAGGGGCTGTCTCTAGGATTTTCAACGTCTGCGGATTAGCACGACGCCGGCACCGGTGTTCAAGCAAGTTATCCTCATGGCGGCCAAGGTCAGCATCGAATATTTCTGAACAATTTAGATAGAGTTGTGCGGAGACGAGTCTATGGACCTCGGCCTATTCTTGATGGATTCTGAAGAATGTCCAGTTTAGACGGCCTTCCCCTGCGGTATCTTTTACTTAACATTTTACTTGACATTATTTGTGAGATTTGTATTATAATTTTTTTAGAAAGTTTATAATGTTTTTCTCTTAATAGAACATGTGCTAAGAGTATAAAGTCTCAGCTCAGAAAGGAGGGTAAGATGCAAAATGAAAGCATAACTACCATCAATGAGTCCACACCGGAGAAGGACTTTGAGGACGTAGAGACTGTCATTCGTTTCACGAATGAGGGCCGCCGTCCTGTGACAAACAAGTTGATAATTGGGCCGAGCATGAAGAAAGATTGCGTCGGGGATTATTCCTGCTGTGGGGCTGTACCGTAAGGTTTTCTAGCTGTCGCAAAGTTGCGTATCTGCATCATGGCTTGAGCGATTATCTTGCTCAATAAACGTATTATGCTTTTCAAAATTCTTGCCTACCCCAAGTAGGCGGTTGCCCAAGTTAATGTGCGAGATATGTAATCTCGCTTTATCAATCAATAAGTTAAAGTTCAGCCCTGAAGGCGGAGGCTTTGGGAGTTATAAAGCTTAAAACAAAAACGGATCGGTAGTATGCGGTACAAACGAGTAGCGGCAAATATCGCGTCTGAAAACGTCACCCCCCTGCTGACAAGGTCGGAAAGGGGAACGCAACTCTTTCATTCTGGAGATATTCTATGATTAAACAATTAACGGTGCTTCCTTATGCCCACGAATCGTGCCTCCCCTGTGAACTAAAGGAAATCGTTGGAAAGGTCTTTAAAAAAAATTTGGATTTGAATAAGGATGCGAAGGTAGGCTTGAACAAGAACATCCACGCAATTTCCCTCAATAATGGCTACATTATCCACACTAAAGACTTGGTACTTTATGTTGACAATCTTGAGTCGCTTTTCCAGATTGACGGGACGCATACGCTCGGTCAGTTATGTGATGGTTCTCCGCATATGAGGTCGAACCTCCAGCAACTTCATTATTACAATCTGTTGGCATTCAACTCGAACCCCGGTTCGTTGAAGGTACTGGACGTTGACCCTACCTATGCTGAGCGATATCGAGATGGTGCTTTTGTCACTTTTTCACTTGTACCGATCACCATCGAGCTTGACATTACGAACAGCTGTAATTTCAACTGCATCCACTGCTGCAGAAATGCTAATCCCGAGAACATCAGCGAGGCCGGGACGCCGCTTTCTATGGAGGAGCTTTTTAACCTGCTCAAGCAGTGTGCGCGGATCGGCGTTCCCGAATTACTACTCATGGGTGGAGAACCGCTTATTTCTAAAGGCTTCTTTGATCTGGTCCAATACGCAAAAGATCTTGGGATTCGCGATGTTCGGACCAGTACGAACGGCTGGCTGGTTACCGAAGAGGTCGCCTTAAAGTTGGCAGAGCACTTCGACAATATCCAGGTAAGCGTTCACGGAGCAACAAGTTCGGTCCATGATGCAATCGTCAAGAAAAAGGGTGCCTGGGAGCGGGCAAAGCGCGCGGTTAATGCGCTCAAGCAAAAAAATATCAAGGTAAATATAAGCTTCACAGTAATGAGGGAAAACATAGACGATGTTAAGAGGATGCCCTATCTCGTTAAAGAATGGGGTGCCGACTCACTTAGATACATTAGGCTCACGAGGCAGGGACGCGGGTTACAACTTGACGCTTGGAGCGAGGAGGATGTCATTCAGATAGGTGAGGAGATTAAGGCTATATACGAGAATCTTCCATTCGATCTTGAATTGGATGCAGGTGGTTTTCAGCCCTTGCGCCCCATCAGGAATGACGCTTGCTTTTATGGTTGCTCCGCTGGCAAGACATTACTGGCGATAACATCCAACGGTAAAGTAAAGTCCTGCGCGAGCCTTGATGAAGACATCGCAGACATCCGCCAAAGTAGCATATTAGATATTTGGCATTCGACTACGTTGGTTAACTTGCGCAAGCAGCTTGAGTGCCAAGATTGCAGCTTCATCCCCATTTGCTGGGGCCCGTGTAAGGTAAGGTGCTAATAGCAGGTGAGAGGATTCGCTATGCAACCGAACGTCCTTTTTTTAATACCTCCTCTGCGCTCGATAGTCGATGACAATACCGTGCGGAGGGATAGGCCGGATGGCTACCGAACTCGCTATCCACATATTGGTATTGCTTACATAATGGCTGTCCTCAAAAAAGCGGATGTTCCTTGCCAAATTATCGATATGAACCTAGGCTATACGATCGATGATGTTCTGGAACAGATGGGTCCCGACCAGCCTCCATACGTCTGCATGACGGTTTTCAGTGCTGGCTACAAGAAGGCGTACGCGGTTGTTAAGGGGCTGAGGCCTCACTACAACGGCTCGATCGTATTGGGGGGGCCTCATATATCAGTTGTCGCAGGCCGGGCCCTTGAGCAGGCGCCCGCGGATTACGCATTCATGGGCGAGGGCGAGTTTGGGTTGCTTGAACTCGTCCAAGGCGCCGACCCCAATGGCATAGCGGGGCTTATATGGCGAGACCGATCCACAATTGTCGTGAACGAACGGCGTCCTTATATTATGAAACTCGACCAGCTCCCATTTCCCGTATTTGAGGAATTTAAACTCGACAAGTACCTCTGCTCCACGGATAAACGTTTGCCCCTTATCACCTCACGAGGCTGTCCTTACCTTTGCAACTACTGCTGTACACGGCTATGTATGGGGAAGGGATTCAGAGTAAGAAGTGCAGAGAACGTGGTTAACGAGATCGAGTACTGGCATAAAAAAGGCTGGTTAGTGATTGATATCAATGACGATGTCTTCTCATTGCACAAGGAGAGAGCCAAAAAGATATGCCGCCTTATTCTCGATCGTAAGGTCGATGTGACACTCAATCTCTATGTTGGTCTCCGGGTCGACAACATCGACGAGGCCCTGCTGGAACTCCTGGCAGCTGCGGGCTGTAAGTTCATTTCATACGGGTGTGAAGCGGGTAACGACCACATGCTCAAGCGAATAAAGAAAGGTATAGAGACGAAAGATGTCGAGAATGCAGTACGAATGACAAGGAAAGCAGGAATCAACTGTAAGGTAAACTTCATCATAGGCCACCCTGATGAGCTCTACCGGGATGCAATTGACAGTATCAAGTTCGCGAGAAAGCTCATAGAAATAGGCTGCAATTTTGTCGGCTTTAACAACATGATTCCCTACCCGGGCACCGAGGCTTACTCATGGATTGAGGAGAACCCGAATGCGCGCTTTCTCTATCCCCCGGAAGTTTACTTGAACGATCTGACCCACAAGCGGCGGCTGCCCGTTTTTGAAACCGACGAATTTCCTTTAAAGGAGCGATCGAAAGCATTGGTAAAGGGCTTCCGCCTGCAAGAGAAAACGCTGTCTAACTTCCGATTTGGCCGCTTTAAGGGGTATGTCGCCTATCTGCTGGGCCTAAATAAATATTTGTCGGCGGTGAGCCAGTGGCTCTTTGGGATCGTCCTCTCTACAAAGGTGGGCTATGCCGCATACAGGAAGCTAGTTAAGTCGCCTTGGTAATCGCTGTGTCACTGTGTGCGCATTTAAAGAATCATTTTTCACTCCACACGGTTTCCTGCTTAGCGTGATCATTCCTCCCGTGTAACAGCGGTTAAACCGTCTGCGCCATCCCGAGAAAACCGTCCCCTTCCGCATCTTTCAATATTTTGACAGATTCGGCGCCGAGTATAATAGCCGATTCCAACGGGAGTGTGGCTATTTCCGACCTATTGCTATCCCTCATGTTGTGTCGCTAAACGTAGACTCTATGAAATATGATAGGACAGCAGTAAGAAACGAGAAAAAACAGAATGGAAAAAGGGAAGCCAAGAAATACATCAGATGGCCCTTCCCATTCTTTGAAGAGTTAGGAGGCTTTATAATGGTGTTTTGGAATCTTGCCATTTGTGAAATCTTTGGCATTTTTGGCGCAAAAAACCATTTTTAGCAATAATGCCGAAAAAACGGCTTCACCAGAAGCCCTACAATCGACGTTCTCGACTCGGTCCATATCAAATTTGGCTCCAGAAGGACCTTGGATGCCTCCGCCAGCCCCAAATACATTTCCTGTGGCGTTCCGATAGGCCGGAGCCTCATACAGCCGTTCCGTGTTGTAAAAGTAGCGTATCATCACCTGACCTTTGTCCGGAATATGGGAGGTCACCCGGGCGATGAAGTCCAGATAATCCATCGTCTCCTGAGTAGTGCGTTCCTGGCCGTGCCGGTAGCCAACCCTATCCTCGGGCTTCAGAAAGCTCGGCCGCGAGGGGGTCAACCTCGACGAAGACATGGGGCGAGGAAATTATCAGCAACAAAGTTCAGCTTTAGGTGGGCGATGACCTTCGTCGTGCCGCCGCACTTAGGGAAGAGGAACATAAACTGCCTGAAGAATATATATTCAAAAAGTTTACAATCTAAACCCTAAGCACATTTCGAAGAAAGGCTATTGTTACTTTGTGTGAATTTCTTCAAACGATAGAATTAAAATTAAGGCAAAAAATGAAAGGGGATATAAATTCACTAAGGAAACTAAAATTTTAGTTAGTTTCCCCCAATGGCACACTTTTTTTCAAAAAAAACCTGAATGCTAGGTGAAGCAGGGCAAAGCAATACAGTTGCAATCAGTGTTAAGAGGTTTTCATATTAACAAACACAAAAATTGAGTTCCTTGCTTATCTGTATTAGAATTCACGTCTTTGACTCCGCAATATTCAAGAGTTAAAATTGACGATGAAAAGGTAAGATGGGTTAAAAAGCATGAATAAAAGAAATAAGAAGATTATTAAAAAATTGAAGATTGCAATTCAATTGTCTAAGATTGCCATTAAAATTCCACGGCATCCTTGGGATTATTATTACCTTGGGCGGGAATGTTTTAATATGGAGGAGCCCTATAGGGCAGCAAAATATTTTATGATCGCAGGAAGAAGAACGGCGAAGAGGGGTCATAAGAGTTTGGCCATAACAGCCTTTAAAGAAGCGAAAAAGATTTATCAAGAATTGATTAGAACTAATCCCTCTATTCTGAAAAGAGATGACTATGGAAACTTAGGAACTATCGATTATTATCTTGATCCTTTTCCTGAGGATGCAGTATATATTTGTGTTAATCCAAAATTCCTAATACAAAATAATAACAAGGCAACAAACTGGCTTGGCATTGATAAATTTTGAAATTAAAGCAAAGTGTCAGAATCCTGACAAGATAAGGAAAATTCTTAAATCAAAAAATGCTATTTATAAGGGAAAGGACCGCCAGATTGACACATATTTCAATGTACGCTCTGGCAGGCTGAAATTAAGAGAAGGGAATATTGAAAATTACCTAATTTATTATGAAAGGGAAGATAAAAAAGGGCCAAAGAAATCTAATGTTGTGCTGTTTAAGACGGACACTGCTTCATCATTAAAAGAACTTTTAGCTAAGGCCTTGGGGGTTCTTGTGGTAGTTGATAAAAAAAGAGAAATCTATTTTATTGAGAATGTGAAGTTTCATATAGATAAGGTTAAAGGCCTTGGTTCTTTTATTGAAATAGAAGCGATGGATAATAAAGGAACCGATGCAAAAGAGGAATTATTAAAACAGTGCAAATTTTACCTTAATCTTTTTAAGATTTCTAAAAAGGATTTAATTTCTGTTTCTTATAGTGATTTGCTGCTTGATAAGAAATAGGTCTTATCGGCAAAAATAGCTAATAAGCAGTTACGGTACCTTAAGCTCTGATCATTTCGCGTAAAAATCGGGAGGGACGGTTAAGTTGGGATTTAGAAGTTCCACGATAGTTGAGCAGGGGGGAATATAGAGAGGAAGCTAGACTATCAAGGCTTTATCACCAGTTGACCCATTTCTACTACGAATTCTGCGTTTTTAATAGATAATTGAGCATCCTTTTCATCATAATTTTCAATAGTTTTAATAACACAGCATCCCCAAAAATTACATGTTGTTTCGTGTGGATGCCATTTATATATTGAGACTAGTCTGTCAACATTCTGAGCAACTTCTTTAGGTAAATTCATTCGGTATTTTAAGATAAGATGTCCAATGTCCTGCTGTTTAGCAGGTTCAATTTTTAGTTTTATCAACATTCCTTTTAAGGCGAGCTCTATAGCGTCTTTCGCTTCTAGGGTAACTTCATAATAAAAACCATCTTCTTTGAGCAAATGCAAGACCTTGAGTCTTTTTGTAGCTTTTGTAATATACCTTTTCGCCAAATCACGATTGGTCATATCTCGAATATTTTCCCCTGTTTGTAATTAAGCTTTAAAAACCCAATAACATATTTTGCCTTTAACATTACTCTTATGCTTGAGTCTTTTAGCCCTATCTTTTAAAGATAATAAACAAAAAATCATTTTATGAAAAGCAAAGATTCACTCTTCATGATATATTTTGCATCAAATTAATCACAATCGTAGCACACAAATATCCTTTCTTCAATGTGGGTAAATTAGATTCCTATCATCTCTCTTAAAAACCGGGACGGCCGGTTGAGTTGGGATTTAGAAGTCCTCCGGTGCGTTGAGTAAGATATATAAAGCCTTTCTGAGGCCCTGGTCATTTCCAAATAGCAAAGTCTCCGTTATTCCTCTAATGCTGTTTCGCTCCATAAAGACTGCGTACAAGGGAAGTCTCCATCTACCAGCCCCACCATAAAAACAACTGGAAATTAAAGCCCCTTAGCCTGATGAATAGTCAAAAGCTTTACCCCTCTTCGTCTTTCTTCAATCCGGAATCTTAAAGATGTATAGATTGAGTCTCTCCCCAAAAGCTGGACAAAGGAATAAAGTGCATTTTGACCTGCCATAACTTCATTCCCGGCCCGCCGTTCGTGACCATTTAAGCGATTTTGATGCTCAAAAGCCATTTTTCGCGGGAACTCTCGGGAAACAACTTCAGCATTTACCCTGGAATTGACGATCTCTCGCCTGCAAGAGAAAAAGGGAGCTCTGACCTTGCCCCCCAACGCCAGCTTCAGCCCCTAGAACGAGATTTCGAGGTCCCAGTGATCGCCACGGCCATTTTTGACCGGATTCTCGGTCACTCGACGTGGGTCAATGCGTTTACTTTTAATTTTATCAAACGATTTTCAAAAATTAAGCCTCTTGATATTGACATTTGGTAATCTAATACGGATAATTTTAGTATAATATGGGTCCAAAGGGGTAGTTCCGAGGGAATAAACTTGTTATGAAGATTGGTAGGCGGGATTTTTCTTATAAACGTGTGTTATATGTCGATAGTTAAACCTATAAACGTGAAAATAGGGAGGAACGAATGAATTTTAAAGATATGGGCGCACTTTATGACAAAGAGAACGCTCCGCCAGATTGCGTTTTAGAAGAGCCATTAGACCAGCATCTAGACAACCTGATTGAATTCACATCTGTTGTGCAAGCTTTATGGTTTGACTCTGGGCCAGCTGAAAATCCAACGGCAAGGAGCTATGTATTCTATTTCTTTCGGGGAGAAATAGATAAGAACCGACGTCCTGACGAAATTTTGACTTTCAAAGTCAAGTTCGACAACCCTTTTAAAGTGCATATAGTTGACAAATATCTCGGTGGAATGGCATACGGGGCAATGAATGCTCCTGCGTTAGCCCATCGACACCTATGGAGACCTGGATTGATGAGTGAGGAAGGTAAGCAAGAGTTTATGCAGGGCCTTTCAAAAGAAAGCAAAAAGTCTGAAGAAAAGAAAGGAGGATGTTTTATAGCTACAGCCGTATTTCAGAATCAGTATGCCTCTGAAGTCGCATTTTTAAGAAATTTTAGAGATGATGTGATTTCGAGAAATATCGTTGGGCGAATGTTTATAAATGTCTACTATATGATCTCACCGTATATAGCACGGCAAATTGCCGAGTCGCAATTTATAAAAATATTGATAAGGCAAGGTATTTTGAAGCCTTTAATAGATCTTCTAAGCAAGACCTACGGTAAATCCAACGGACTGTATAGGGGGGTAACTCATGGCAGAAAGAATCTGTGATTCATGCGGGCAAAAGAAAAGTGTATCAGGGGGGAAGACTTGCGAGAAGGGGCATTTCATTTGTCAGAGTTGCGTTACGGGTGGATTTTTTGACTCGATAAAAAAGCAGTGCCCAGTTTGTAAAAAGCCATTAAGATAAGAACGGCTAACTTTTAGAAATGTAAACGAAAATAGATAATCAGAAAGAAGGCCCTAAAATCGTTTCTTGATATAAACAACAATCACGAAAAAAGGGTGTCACTTTGATGATAAATGGTTGAGATTATGCTTTGAATAAAAAAAGGAAATTTCGATGGGAAAAATCGAAGAAATTATTAAAGACATCTCAGAGCGAGTAATAAAAGCACCCTATAAAGAGTTGGAGTCTATAAAAGAAAAGAGTTTTTTTGATTTTGAAGCACCCTTTATGGGCGCAGGTCAAAGGCTGTTGATAACTGCCTCTGAGCGTAAAAGCGGGACCATAGATTTCGAATTCGCATGGATATTAGGACAATTGACTTCTGATTGTAGTCTGGAGTTGCTAAAAATGAATCATTGGGGGATAAAAGGGCCCTTTTTTGTCTCGATATTAGATTCAGATGACCCCCCCTGCATATCTTCTATGTTTAAAACACAATTTTTCAGTCTCAGCTTCGACTCCGCCTAGAGAAGCTGTAGACATTTTTGAGGGTGATTGGATGGGGCTAATTTTCCTGAAAACTAAGTGGCCGGAAGGTGTTCTACTTTGGTTTGAAAAGGATACAGAAACATGATGGTGCGATGATTTTCCATTGGTGGTTTATTTGAATATTTTTTTAATATATAAAGATTTTCAAAAAAGGGAGTTAACCTTCCCGCCAATAATAATACTAGGCTTTAGGTACCCGAAGAGAAATCTATACATTAAAAAAGGCTATGTATTTATAAAAACCTTCAAAGGCCTCCTTTAACGGTCCGGAATCAGCAGAGTTGGTAATTGATTATCATTCCCTCGGAGTATTAAATCGATATCGCATACTTCATTCTCACCCGCTAATTCGGCACAATCTCAATCTTCCATGAGTTATCTAGGGTCTGCTGAAAAATAGCTTTTTGCTTTTCTCGACCGATGACCTGTTCTCATTTCCTTCAATCATTTTATCTTAATCTCGGCCCCAGCCTTATTCGTTTCTTATGCTCTCTTCAACGCCATCTTCAAATTCATCGCCAGGATGCTCGCCGCAGCCATCCTCTTACCCTTGAAGATGATCAACATCAAGGGCAAGTCGTATCGGCTTAAGGAAAAGGTCAAAGCGGGGGGCAAGAGGGAGGGCAATGTTAAGACGGAGGGAAGGGGGGAGTGAAGGCGATGGCCAAGGTGGATGAAGAAGTAGCGGAGACGATCTGGAAACGATTTGGCCACCGCGGTTCCACATTGGATGTGTGAGCCCGCCGCCCCAGGTAATATGAGAGGCTATACAACTTGACTTAACAGCCTTAGATCAATATAATTTAAACCATTGTGGGGTTAAGTTTCTGGCCTAAAAATTTACTTTTCACTAAAAATAACGAATATCTTTCAGTACGAATACACTGTTTATCTTTTTCCCGTTCGAAAATGAAAGTGGCATGATCAAGGCTAAACTTTTTTATTCTAAAATATGGCTTTTTGTGACTTCCTTTAGGCAACAAAATAACAATTTAAACTACTCCAGGAATAGACCAAAATGATAGAAATTACGGGCGAAGTAGATTATGTACCGGAAAGGGAACAACAAATAATGGCCCCTGGCTTAATTCGGCCAAACCATCGTACTATTCCCGTATTAAGATTGCGGATACGAACTGCTAGCGGCAATTTAATGCAAATATTGCATAAAGGGGATTATCCGGGTGATGTGACAATTGGACATGAAGTGGTAATTAAAGGCATAGAAAAAGGAGGAGTTATTCATGCTAAAAGCATTTTTAATAAAACTACCAATTCTTGGGTAACAAAGAAACCTCGTGCCTTTGATTGCTTTATTGCAACGGCAGTGTATGGATCACCAATGGTAGAGGAAGTAATTTTACTTAAGAATTATCGAGATAATTATCTCTTAAATAAAAAAATCGGAAGAAACTTGGTCAATTTTTATTATCTTATTTCGCCTTCAATTGCGAGCAAAATTAAAGACAATAATTTTTTTAAAACATCCATAAGAATATTTATATTACTTCCCATTATAAAATTGATAAAGATATTTACCAATGCCCCCAGAAATAAGGAAATTTTTCGATGATAAATTCATTTAATGGCTCGAGAAATCCAGACAAGGAGGTTGTAGAAATAGAAAAGTCAATCCAGATAATCGAAAGGCGAGATCTGGATTTGGTATCTGAAATAGAGCCAGAAATTTATAAGGTTTCTGAATGGGGGGCGGATAACTTTCAATTTATCCGCATCAATGCTATCTCAAGGTCAATTCCAACTAAAAAATCTGAAGTTGAGAGATATATGATGGAGGATATTGTCTCCGGTTTATATGGGTCTAAAGATCCATTTGTATATCTGATAATAGGCTCAAGTTTAATGATAAATGTTTATCTTGGCCTGTTTACAAGAGGCTCTGTTCAGAAACTTGGGACTCTCATCACATCACTGCAAAGTACATTTCCCAATATAGAGATAGATATTTTGAATGAGAATGAAGCAGAAAGAAAAGTTTACCAATTTCTTAGAGTATGCAAGCATTTCGGAATGATGACCGGCATCCCAACACCAAAGTTGGGAATTGAAGAATATGGCATTGAACAAATAGAAAGGCTCTTGCGTGGGCTTTACCGGCAAGAATTTGGGTATATGGTTGTATCCGACCCTATAGATGATAGAGAAGTTATTGAGGCCTTTAATGACGTTTCTGTTGAAATTAAGAATTATTCAAAAATTGTAAAAGTTGCGAGTCAATTCACAAAAACTACGAGAGAAACATTAAGCAGCGAGGAGTTAAATAAGCAAGTCCAAAACTACATGGAGCTACTTGAAGTTACTTTGGATAAATTGAAACTAGGCAAATCAGTCGGGATGTGGAGGACAGCTACATATTTTTTCTCTCCACATTTTGTTACAGCCGAAAAGATGAAAGTTTTATTAAAGGTAGTCTTTGGAGGCGAAAAATCAGTTCCAGAGGCGATTAGAACCTTTAGCCTAACAGGAAAGCATATTGCCGATTTAATCGAGCAATTTTTTCAGCTTAAGACAGAATTAGACTACAATCTGTTGCATACTGGGGTTGTTCATCCTTTAAATCGATTAGTTAGATATAAATTTATTACCATTCTAAATTCACGTGATCTGGCCACATTGACTCGTTTGCCCAAGGAAGAAATGCCAGGCTATGATGTAAAAGACACAGCGAGATTTGGAGTCTGTTTTCCTCAAGAAGAAGAGAGATATAAAAAGATCATCATTGGAGAGATTTTCGACAGGGGTTTATCAACAGGCAATTTCTGCTCAATTAAAGTAGATGATTTAATAAAGCATGGGCTTATTGCTGGAGTAACAGGCAGCGGTAAAACAAATACGTGCTTTTATCTTCTAAATCAACTCTGGAACGGCCCTCCCCATATTCCTTTCCTGGTTATCGAGCCGGCAAAAAAGGAATATCGCTCCCTCCTAAATGTAGAGGGGTTTGAAGATCTGCAAATATTTACCTTAGGAAATGAAAACGTTTCTCAGTTCAGATTAAATCCTTTTGAAATTTTAAATGGCGTTTCAGTCCAGGCGCATATTGATCATCTTAGAGCTGTATTTAATGCGAGCTTTATCATGTATGCTCCGATGCCCTATGTATTAGAGAGATGTGTTCATGAGGTATATAAAAATAAGGGTTGGGATCTTATTACCAACGAAAACAGATACATTCAAGCAGGGGAAGAATATGATAAAGGCGATATATTCCCGACTTTGTCAGATCTCTATGAAAAGATAGATTCAGTTGTAGATAGCCTCGGTTATGAAGAAAAAATAACCATGGATGTTAAAGCAGCTTTGAAAACCCGCATTGGCAGCCTTTGCATTGGAGGCAAGGGCGCTATGTTAGATACTCGATTATCTATACCTATGGATGTCCTGCTTTCTAAACCAACGATATTAGAATTAGAGAGTATCGGGGACGATGAAGAAAAGGCATTTATTATTAGTCTGCTTATAACTCGACTCTATGAATACCGCATAGCAGAAAAAGCAAGGAACTTAATGGAAGAGGGGTTGAAGCATATAACTTTAGTCGAGGAAGCGCATAGATTACTGACCAAAACTCCCCCAGAGGCGGGCAACTTAGAAATGGTAAATACAAAAGCCAAAGCGGTCGAGTCATTTTGCAACATTCTTTCAGAAATAAGAGCTTACAACGAAGGAGTCCTGATTGCTGAGCAAATTCCCACAAAACTGGCAGAAGATGCAATAAAAAATACAAACCTCAAGTTAATGCACAGGATTGTAGCGAAAGATGATAGAGATATTTTAGGTTACACAATGAACCTGAACGATGAGCAAAATAAATATGCAGCCATTATAGATAAAGGTCTGGGAATTATTTTTTTTGAAGGACTTCATGAACCATTTTTAGTCAGAGTTCCATATTTCCTTGATGTGGCAGTAAGGAGAAAAGGTGAAATAGGGAAAATAACGGTGCCAACTGATGAACAAGTAAAAAAGGCGATGGCGCACTTGACTTCTAATCTTGATGAAATTTATGCAAAGCAAAAGGGGTGCTCTCGCTGCCTGAATAAATGTAAGTTTTTAGATATTGTAAAGAGGATTTTGGATTCCGAGGAAACCGACTTAATTTTTTCAAAATATATATTATCGATAGTCGAAAACAAAAAAAATATCACTGAGAAGTATAGTGTCTTAAAAGACAGCGTAATCAAATCCTTACCTGATATTTATCTAAGTCCAGAGAACCTTGACGCGTTAATGTTTTGTTTTCTAATAAATGCTGCAAACCGTCTTTTTAAACTTAGAAAAAAGCAATACGGTGTCTCAATACATAAAATAACTTCTTTAGCTGATAACTATTTTGAAGTGATTAATAAATGGTTTTCTGTGAAGATAAGGTCTCAATTATCAGTTGAAGCTGAAAAGGCAGCTGAAAAATTTTGTACTCTATATAAAAATACATTCATTTCAGAAAAAGGACCTTTCCCAGGGTGTAATGAATTTTGTAAAAATAAATGCTTATTCAGATTTGATGTGGAGTCAATTGTAAGAAAGAAATCCAACATTAACGGCTTAGAAAATATTATTAAATCTCGATTGGATCCAAAAATAAAAAGGACAAATTTCAGAGGATTTTGTCTCAAAGTAGCTGAGGGGCTTACTATAGGGAAATCGCCTGAATTTTTAGAAAATATTGGATTATGCTTTTTTATTCAAGTAGCTAATCAATGGGCTATAAAACACATCCTTGGTGATATTAGGAAATGGTTTTTATTAAACCTTGAGTGATGGAGGGTTTAAATGAATGAAAAAAATTTAGAAATAAAGAAAATTTCTAAGCCCGAAAAAGTTTATCCTAAAAAAGAAATAAATTCATTGGATGATATGGCTGTCTCTTCTGATGAGGTATCTAAAGAAATTGAATCTTTAGATAATCTCAAAGAATCAGAGAAAGAAATATCAAGCTTGGATGAAATTTCTGGCATTAAAACTGAAAAACCTGAATCATTTTCTAAAGAAGAAATCGAAACACAGAGAATAGAGGCAAAAGGTACAAACGAAATGTTGCATAAGGAGTTTGATAAGTATCTTAGTGATGAAAAAAGGAGAATTAATATTTCTGAAATTACTCAATTTGAAAGAAATGATGATTTTAGGGAACATATTTTAGAGAAAAATCCCACAATTTCACAGGAAGACTTAAACAGTATGGCAGCCTATTATGATGGCGAACATATCCACGTTGACGCTGATGCTGACCCGCAAAAAAGACTTCAACATTTAAGTCATGAAGGATTACATGTTTTTTCAAGTCAAAAAATAGTAAATAAATATGGTAAGAGCCTAAATGATGGAATGACTGAATATTATACTAAACAGCTAACTCCCTATCTGGAATCACTTAAAAATTTAAGATTAAAATTTGACTCAGAAACCCATAAACTTTCGAGTGTTGAAGATGTAACTCCTAAATATTACCCAAAAGAGTCAGAGATTGTATCTATGATCCATGGACATGCTGACCCAGAGCACATAGCTAGAGCATATTTTCAGAGAGATGTCAAGGGCCTCGAAGATTACGTTGATGCTTCTACGGGAGAAAAGGATACCTTGAAGAAAATAAGTGAATTAATGGAAAACAAAAAATGGGAAGAAGCAAAGAAACTGTTGCTAAAAAGGAGAGAAATTTAAGAAATCTATATGATAAAAATTGATTTTTAACAATCTAAGAGCAAAATTATGAAAGGTTGTTCAACAGCTTTTTTTATGTGGCTTCCAATTTTAATATTTAAGCTTTTTAAGGGAATATGGATTTTAATTTCATGGATTCTCCAAACAATTAGTGGAGTTCCACTTTATTTCTGCAAACCCGAATATCGCATTCCAGCGCAGATTTTAGGCACAATCGGATTAATTTTTATGTTTTTTTTCCTTTTTGGCATTTTCATTGCTTTATTAAATCCAGGACATCTTCAACAACAAGGTACTTCTCTAATTGATTCGATTTTCTCAATATTTATCCTGGGCGGGATAGGATTTTTGTTACTTTTTATTTGTAGAATTTTGATCAAAAGAGGTTCTATATAGTGATATTTTAAATGCTGAAATTTAAATTAAAAAATTCGCAAATAAGATTTCAGGTTGGATATGGACTGACAAGAACGGTCAAAATCTTGATTGCTTTAAGTGTCGGAATATTTTTTTTGCAGCGTTTGGCCCCAAACTACATAAATAAGCTTTTTGGCTTTATTCCATCCCTTGCTATTGGGAGATTTATGATATGGCAATTTCTTACTGCAATTTTTCTGCATTCGACTATTATTCACCTTATTTTCAATATGTTTGGATTATATATGTTCGGAGGAGCCCTAGAGAAAATTTGGGGTGGCAAAGCGTTTTTAGGATATTATCTTTTATGTGGTGTAGGAGGAACCGTCTTGACGTATCTTATGTATTTAATTAATATAACACCAAACGCCATATATATTGGAGCGTCGGCATCAGTGTATGGCCTCCTAGGTGCATTCTCTGTAACGTATGCGAATCAAACTATCTTGCTGTTTTTTGTGATTCCGTTAAGGGCGAAATACTTGGCAGTAATATTTGGGATAATAGAACTTATTTCGTTATTTCATAAAGATGGAATTTCGCACTTTGGGCATCTTGGAGGACTGTTCAGCGGTTTATTGTTTTTATCATTAAAAAAGAGGTAAAATCGAATAAAATTATACGGAGACAGAAGTGTTCGGTAAGATAGTGGGGATAGATCTGGGGACCACCTTCTCTGCCATAGCGCACATAAACCAGTTTGGCGTGCCTGAGGTGATCCCGAATGCTGAGGGGGAGCGGATAACTCCGTCTGTGATCCTGTTTGAAGATAACGAGATCATGGTAGGGACGCTGGCTAGGCAGAATGCAGTAGCGATGCCTGATAAAATTGTTGAGTTTGTAAAGAGGGAGATGGGGAGGTCCGTTGATGAGTACTCCAGGGGGTTTGGTGGCAAGGTCTATTCGGCGGAGCAGTTATCCAGTCTGATTTTGAGAAAATTAAAGGAGGATGCAGAGGCGTATCTGGGATGCCAGCTATCCGATGCGGTTATTACTGTGCCTGCCTATTTTAATGAATTTCAGCGGGCTGCAACAGTAGAGGCGGGGAGATTAGCGGGATTTAATGTGCATCGGATTATAAATGAGCCCACCGCAGCGGCCCTGGCTTTTGGGGTAAATAAAGCTGATATGGATCAAAAGGCAATGGTATTTGACTTGGGTGGCGGGACTTTTGATGTAACGATAATGGAGATTAAGGGAAGAAACATACAGATGGTGGCTACAAACGGCGACCATAGGCTTGGGGGGAAGGATTGGGATGACGAGGTTATTAAATATGTTGCCGGCTTATTTGAGGAAGAATACGGGATTGATCCATTAGAAGACTTGCAGGCTTATCAAGATTTACAGGCGAAGTCGGTGCAAGCGAAGATCCTACTTTCCAGCCGTCCAAAGGCAATGATATTATTCGGCTATAAAGGTAAGCAATTAAAGATCGAGTTAACGGAAGAGAAGTTTCGCGAACTTACAGTGAGTCATTTGGAGCATTGTAAGACTCTTATGGAGGTTGTTTTAGATGAGGCAAGTCTCAAACGATCGCAGATAGATACTGTGCTTTTGACGGGGGGCTCAACCCGCATGCCCATGGTTAAGAGTATGCTCCGGACGTTTTTCAAAAAAGAGCCGAATGCGTCCGTGAATCCTGACGAAGTGGTCTCTCTTGGTGCAGCTATAGAGGGTGCCATGCTGCAAGTCAAGAAGGGGATAGCTGGAGAAAGAGTTGTGAAGATGTTGGGTGGGATCACAAGCCAGGATGTGAATTCGCACAGCCTGGGCATAGTGACATTGAAGGAAGGGCGGTTACGCAACAGCATCATAATCCCGAAGAATACGCCAATTCCGACCGAGATGAGCAGAAATGATTATGTGACTTCGTACAATAACCAGACATCATTAGACGTTTACCTAACGCAGGGGGAGGAGGCGGATCCCCGGTGTTGCACGCTCTTAGGGGCATACGAATTCAATGACATCCCACCGAGGCCAGCTGGTAAGTCACAGATAGAGGTTACCTTCAAATATAATCTAAATGGAATGGTTGAGATAGAAGCAAGAGATATTAGCAGTGGTAAGCGATTGTCAAAGAAAGTTAAAAGAGAAGAAATAAGCTTAGATGCTTTAGAGGTTTCTCAACATCTGGATGTAGCATTGCTCTTAGATGCCTCTGGTAGTATGGCGGGACAGAAGATTGAAGATGCTAAGGAGGCAGTTGTTAACTTTTTAGACCGCTTACAAGGAACAATTCGGCTGGGGTTAATAAGTTTTGGTGACCCGAATGCCCATATTAGACACGACTTGACGACAGATTTTTCGACTATAAAATCAGCTGTTAGAAAATTAAGCGCAACTGGAGGAACGCCTATGGCAGAAGCAATTTCTTTGGCCCATACAAACATTCTGGGATATCAAGGAGCAATAAATGTAATGATTCTTTTAACCGATGGGCAACCTAATAATCCTACCACAACTGAACAAGCTGCAAACACTTCCAAATCAAAAGGAGTCAGGATAATTACGATTGGCGTTGGTTCGGACGTTGACAGCGCTTTCCTTAGACGCATAGCATCAGCCCCAGAAGACTATCATTTTGTTGGCGAAAGTTTTGAACTTAGCGCCACCTTCGTTAATATTGCCACTGAGTTATCAAGTGGCATTTTGGGGAGACGGTAATGAATAATAAAGAAAACAAATTAGAAGAAAAAAATGAGGCAATAAGAGAAAATACAAAGGGAACTTCTGAAAAAGAAACTGAAGTTACGTTGCCACAAGCTACCACAGAGCCTATAATAACTACTGAAGACGGAATACCTGAGGTGTCTGTCGAATCATCAAGTCAATTGCTTATTATTACCGAACTGCTAAAGAGCGTAACATCTCTAATAGAAAATAAGATTAGTTACGACGAAACTAAAGAAAAAATGTTCCAGACTCTTTATCAACAGTTGAAAGAATATAAAGAAGGTTTCCTCGAGAGTATTCAACGACCAATAATCAAAACCCTCCTTCCGTTGTATGATAGTATCCTCAGACTAGAGAAAGCCGTTCAGAATCAAGAACTTTCGCGTGAATACTTAGATAATGAAATTTATGTCCTCAAGTCGGATATGGAAGAAGTTCTTTACCGAATGGATGTTTTTCTGTTTACTGAGCACCCTCAAAAGTTAGACCGAAAACTTCATAAAACTATCAAAGTAATTGAGACCTCTGACCTAAATGAAGATAAACATGTCGTTGAAATTTTAAAATACGGCTTCTTCTGGAAAGGTAATATTCTCAGACCAGAAGAGGTTGTTATAAAGAGATATTTTCCTCAAAAGGAGGAGGTGAAAAATGTCTAATCAAAAACCTAAAGTTGTCGGTATTGATTTGGGGACGACCTTTTCAGCTATCGCCCACGTAAATGAATTCGGCCAAGCTGAGATAATCCCAAGCAAAGAAAGTGAAAGAATCACCCCATCAGTCATTTTGTTCGATAGCCTTGAAAATGTCATAGTAGGGACAATTGCCAAACAGAATGCAGTTGCTGAGCCAGACAAAATAGTGGAGTTTGTTAAGCGAGAGATGGGCAAAGGGATAGAAGAGTACTATAGAGAGTTCTTTGGCAAGAAATATTCTGCTGAATCCCTTGCTGCATTTACACTTAAAAAACTAAAGAAAGATGCAGAAGAGACGCTTGGCGTTCAAATAAATGACGCCGTTATAACTGTGCCGGCTTACTTCAACGACCGACAGCGGAGCGCTACTGAGAATGCCGGGAAAATAGCCGGACTAAATGTTCTGCAAATTCTTAACGAACCAACAACTGCAGCATTAGCTTTTGGTGTAGATAAATTAGGAAAAGACCAAACCGTCTTTGTCTTTGACCTTGGTGGTGGTACTTTTGATGTAACGGTTATGAGAATAGAAGGCAATAAGATTGAGATGAAGGTGACTAATGGCGACCATATGCTTGGAGGAAAAGATTGGGATGACGAAGTTATCAAGTATGTTAGCCAACTTTTTAAAGAGAAATATGGTGAAGACCCACTTGAAGATAATCAAGGGTACCAGGACCTACAGACGAAAACAATCCAAGCGAAACATGCCCTTTCGCGACTTCCTAAAGCAAATATTGTCTGCAGTTATCATGGTAACTCGCTAAAGGTTGAATTAACACGTGAAAAGTTCGAAGAATTGACAAGGCACCTAGTTGAGAAGTGTCGGACCCTTACTGAAATTGTCATTGAAAAAGATGCTGGCTTAAAATGGTCTGATATAGATACTGTCCTTCTTGTTGGTGGTTCTACTCGAATGCCAATGGTAAAAGATATGCTGAAGACCTTAACTGGCAAGACCTTAAGTGAAGAAGTAAATCCTGATGAGGCAGTGGCATTAGGAGCTGCTATTCAAGCGAATCTTCTTAGTGCAGAACCTACCCCAATTGTAAACAAACAGGGGAAGCAAGTAGGCCCTATTTCTGTAGGAAATGTGTCATCCCACACTATCGGGATAACTGCTTATGACCAAGACAGAAAGTTAAAAGTTTTCCCAATAATCCCAAGGTTTACTAAGGTTCCCTGCAAAATAATGGACGATAGTTTCTCGACAATGGAAAATAACCAACGTTCTCTTAAAGGCGATGTTATGGAAGGGGAATCCACCATACCAGAAGAATGCATGAAGTTAGGAGAAGTTGTGGTCCAGGATTTGCCCCCAGGACTACCTGAAGGGACTAAAGTTGAAGTGACCTTTGAATTTGACAAGAGCTCAATTCTTCACGCTTCGGTAAGAGCATTCGGCAAGGAAGGAGAGGCTGAGATAAAGGTAGAAGGCGGACTGACCGAAGAACAAGTAAAAGCCGAAGCACAGGCCATGCAAAAGATTAAAGTCGAATAGGAGATGCCAAGAGATTATGTTGCCTGATGATTGGAAAGACTGGCCACAGTGCACGGGCGAAAATCTATACGTCCGTTTAGGCTTAGATCCAAATAAGGCCGATTCCTATACCTCTAAACAAATAGAGTCAGCATTTAAAGAGAGAAAAGAATGGTGGATGAAAAAACCGCGCTCTAATCCGATGTGGGCAGAGCGAATTAGGCTAGCAGATGGAGTACTAATAGAGGCAAGAACGACACTCTGCGATCCTGTAAAGAAGAAATATTATGACGTGAAAATAAAGCAGAAGCAAAAAGAAGAACGAGAGAAAGAAACAAAAGATTTTCTAGATCTTATTCTGATGCCCTTTATTGAAAAGGATAAAATTCTTACGCTGGAAGAAGAAGATAATGCGATCCGTTTAGGAAGAGGATTTGGTCTTACTGAAAGTGAATGTAAAAACATTATTAATGATGCGCTGGCAAAATTTGGTGTAAAGAGGGCGGCTTCCACCACAGCAGTTGACGCGTTTGAAATATTTAAAGAAGCAGTCTATGCAGCAATCCTAGATGGCTGGCTCGAACCAAAAGAAAAAAGGTACTTAATAAATGAGACGGCGAAGAAGTTTGGTATTCTTGAAGATGATGCAAAAAAAATTATAATAAAGTGCTTAAAAGAAAAGGGGGCAAAAGAAGGATCCCCCAAAAAATCCGATTTACCCGAGGAACTAGAGGGGAAAAATTATTATGAGATCTTTGGAATTTCAGAAGGAGCAACAGAGAAAGGAATAGAATTAGCTTATCAAAATTTATTTAACATTTGGAATTCTCGTGCTTCTAATCCGAAATATAGCCCTTATGTGCGAGCAGTAAAAGATTTTTTGTTAGAGGCAAAAAATACTCTTTTAGATCCTGCCAAAAGGAAAAATTACGATGAAAGTCTTAAAGAACCTGAAGAAGAAGTTGAATTATGGACAACTCCTCCTGGAATCCCGATTTTAGAATTGAGCGAAAATAAATTTAGCTTTGTAGACATTGATTTAGGCTCATCGCATTCTAGCAACTTTGTTGTCAAAAATGGCGGAGGCGGTGCGCTTGAAGCAACAATAAAAACCACAAAGCCTTGGCTTAACATCTCGCACGCCAAAATTCATCAGAAAGACTTGCCTCTTGCAGTCACAGTGACCGTTGATACTTCAAAAGATAAAAAGTGTAATTTTGGATTTAGGGACATAGGATATGTTGAGATCTCTTACAAGAAAGCAGGCTCCATTGAACTCGTACGTATTCCTGTAGATTTAAGTATTCAAACACATCGTGAGCGAGCTCGGGAGCTTACAAACAGGGCTGTAGTCATTTCCACAATTGCAAGCGGAATTGCAGTTTTCTATGTATTAGCTACTCAGCACTTTTCAGGATGGGGAATTTTTGGGCTTATAATTGGCGGAATTTTCGGAATTGTAGCTTTAAACCAAATTCGAACTCAAAACATTGGCAAGTCCATAGGATGGCTTGTTGCAACGGCATTTTTGCTGCTTTTAGTTAAGGAAGTATTATTTCTGGTTTTCATGCCAATAGTAATAACTTGGCTTCTCTCCTCTGTTATTTTTAAAAGATACCCAATGAAAACAGGCTTATCATTTATTATCCCTTCCGCTGCTTGCGGAACTTGTTTTATAATTGCCTCTTTCAGTTTATCTCCGGTCACATTCAAAAAGATAGGAGGCCCTTTAATTTCATCAATTCAACAATCACGGACTGCTCCAAAATCTATCCGAGAAGAAGCAATCCCTTCACCAGAGAGAATTACGGAAGTGAAGATAAAAACTGAAGAAGAAGAATTTTATGAAGTTTTGAAAAATCCAGATCTAAAAAGTTATTTAAATTTTATCGAAAAATACCCATCAAATATAAGAAGGGACGAATTGAAAGATAGAGTAGTATCCGCAAATCCTAATTTACCTCCAGAAAAATATTGGCTAAATATAAAAGAAAACAATAAAGGATATTGGGAATACAGATATAAAGATTTTATAACTCTAGTTTGGATTCCTTCGGGAAAACTTGAAATAAACGATGAGAATCGTGGGCAACAGCAAGAAGTTTATATAGAAAGCTTCTGGATAGGTAAATACGAAGTCATTGTTGAACAATATAAAATCTACTGTTATACAAATAATCTTGCCCTTCCGGATAGCTCATATTTAGATGGCGAGCCAATGAGAAATTTAAATTGGTTTGATGCAAATAATTTCTGTAAATGGATGGGATGTAGGCTCCCTACTGAATTGGAATGGGAAAGAGCAGCAAAAGGTGGAAAAGATTATTCAAATTATCCTTGGGGCGAAAATTTTAATCCAATTTTCTGCAACGTAAATTCAAATAATATCATAAAAATTGGAAGCCTAAAAGAGAATGAATTTGGGCTCTATGATATCATAGGAAATGTAGAGGAATGGTGTGAAAATTGGTATAGCAATAATATTTTGTCCGCACCTGAAAATCAACTCTATAAGGTATTAAGAGGTGGATCGTATTTGGATGTTCCTCAAGATGCAAATATTGCTAGGAGAAATTATATTTTTCCTTCTTATAAAAAAGAAACATATGGTTTTAGAGTTATTATGGACTAATAATAAATCATCAGCTTTTAAAATATTTTAGGTTGAGATAAGGAGAAAAATGATGAAGAAAAAATTAGCATTACTACTACTCTTTTTATTTTTATTATACTCATCAAACATTTCACTTATAGCCTTTGAATCTGAGGGACAAAAATTACTTCTTGAAGGGAAAAAACATTTTAATAATGGGAAATTTGATAAAGCAATCGAGATATTAAATAAGGCTTTGAGCTTTGATCTTTCTGATAAAGAAAAAATTGAAGCACATTTATATATAGGAATATGCTGGATTGCATTAAATTCTGTCCCTGAAGGAGAAAGGCATTTTAAAGAAATAATAAAAATTAATCCTGAATATATCTTTGAAAAAGAAGAATTTCCTCCAGAAATAAAAAACATTTTTGATAAAACAAAATACCAATTTCCTATTATCTATGAATTCTTCTCTTTGCCAGAAATATTTCATCCATATGCAAATGATGTTCCGTATTTTAAATTTAAAATTACTGCGCCTGATTGCCTAAATTTGAGCGCAACTAGAAATAATCAAATTGTTTTTAAAGATAGAAAATGTTTTGAAAGCTCAGGACAGCAGATTTATCAATGGGGCTGGAGAGATGAGCTTGTAAAAATGAATAAGATAAACTTTACTTTACTTCCGGACAAAAACAAAAATGAATATTATTTTGAAAGGAAAGTTAAGCTAGAAGTAGAAATGCCCAAAGAATTACTGTTTAAAAATAATACGTTTCAAATTGAAGGGCGAGAATTCCTCCCCGAAACTAAGATTAAAAAAAGTTATCCTGATTTATTATTATGGTCAGGCATAGCAGCGCTTTTTGGCGTTGGTGCATATGCTTCTTTCACTTATAATCCAGAAAAAAATACTTATTTAAATGAAAAAAAATATTCTAAAGTGACATATATAACGTTAGGTGTAATAAGCGTTGCTCTTTCTCTATTTTCTTTAAAAGTGGCATTTACTCCAAAAAAAAAGGAAGTTTCCATTGAAGAAAATATAGAAAAAAATAATAAATTAAAAAAAGAAATTCAGCCCTTAAAAGAAAAAATCAAAGTTAAACAAGTAGTAGAAAATGGTTAATAAGATAAATAATGTAAAAAAGAAATTTCTGTGGGGGAAATATGTTTTGGAAAGAAAGCGTAAGATTTTGCAAGAGTTGCAAGCATTATCGGACAAAAGACTGGAGTGCCTGGAATTATGAATGCAAATTAGGAAAGAAAACTCCTTCAGGTGGTCATACTACTGCTTGTGATCGTTATGAACAGCAATCTAGCTTTACGGGTGGAAATTATTGTAAGAATTGTGCAAGATGGCAAGAAGGTTTCCTATCCGGTAGATGTATTAAAGGATATCCCACTCCAAAAGGAAGGGATAGTGATGCCTGTAAATACTTTGTAAAAGGCTAGAATTCCTTCTGAAGAATTGAAATAGCTTGATAGTATTAGGCAAGAAGCACAATTAGAAGATGATTTAGATATCGCTTTAAAGCATATAGAGAGAGTTCAAGAAATGGATGCAAATTTTGTAAATGAAAAGAGAAGAAATGCGATTATTTAAAGGCTTTGTTTTATTACTTTAATGGAAAAATAAAAACATTGAAAGATCTAGAAGAGAAAATAAAATTATTTCAGAAATCGCTAATGTTTGTAGAAATCCAAATGTCTACGAATTTTTAGGCGTTAGCTATTAAATATTAGGGAGGAGAAAAAATGCAATAGATGCATATCAAAAATGCGCAGATTTAGCCCTCAAAAGCAAAGCTGGCATAGAGTCGGCTGAAGCAAAATGAATTAAATTAATGAAGGATGACGATGTTAATTTTGAATAACCATTATAATAAACGAGAGGAGGTTTATAGTGTCAACTTTAAAGGAATGCCCAAATTGCCATCGTAGACCAAGCGGGGGAGGCCATTTTTCAGTATATCAGTGCAAGGCTTGCGGGAGGTATTATTGTTATGGATGTCCGGGTTCTAATTCGGGGAGCAGATGCCCGCATTGTTATTCAAAAGAAAGGAAAGAGCATGCTACTGTCCAAGGCTAACTTTTTATTTATACAAAATAATAGGTGTTTTCTAATCCTATTTTTCCCTTAATCTTAGAAAATTATATCTGGAAATGATCACAGTAGAGGAGAATCAAAATATAAGCGAGTTTAAAATTTTCATGAGGCAGTAAGCTTAAGATAATAATCATTCATAAAAATACTTTTAGTCTCTTTTGGCAATCTTTAGAGAATTTAATGATATAAAAAAAAAGGAGGAAACTTAAATGGGTATTTTTGACAAAATATTTAGTGGTGAAGAAAAATTGGACACAAAAGAAGCATTTGCTGCTGTCCTAGTAGCAGGTATTGCTGCTGATGGATATATTTCTGAAGAGGAAGCCCAAGAAACAATTGGCCGATTATTACGAACAAAACTTTATGAAGGGTGCACGGGCCAGGAGCTAAACGTGGTGATTAATAAACTTATGACTATTTTGAAAAGCGGGGGACCAAATGCTTTAATAGGTGCGGCAAAAGAAGTTCTGCCTTTTGAGCTGAGGGAAACTGCTTTTACAAATTCTGTAGACCTCGTTTTAGAAGACGGAATTGTAACAGAGTCCGAAAAACAAATTCTAGAGCAGATACAGAAATCTTTAGATATACCAGATGATACGGCACTTAAAATTGTAGACATAATCATGATTAAGAATAGAGGCTGAATCTAAAGATACAAACATAATAAGACTTAAGGAAAGGAGCAAAAATGAAGCTAATAATCAAACGAGATCAAAAAGCCAAAACTGGGATTTTCGGAGGGCACAAAGGAATGTCATTCGTATTATCATGCCGCGTAGAATTGACGCCCAAAGAAAAAGAGTTGGTTGCAAGATATAAAGCAGAATATCATCCGCTGACGTATGTAACTGACCGAGAGGGAAATAAAGTTCCAAAGTGGACAGTCAGCAATCTAATGCTGGGTATCACTGAAGAAATGCAAGATATTACTGTCTTGCTCAGCAACGAAGATGTAATAAAAGAAGCATGTAGAGATTTCAAAACACTTTTGAGCGTAATGGCGACTTTTGGGGGTGAAGAGGTTATAGAGTTCTAAGCTGAAAACAAAAAATATATAAATTTATATCAAGTGTCGGATCTCATCATAGATAACATGAGGTATAAATTAATGAAAAGAACAACTGATTTGAAAAAACTATTTTTGATTATTATCCTTTTAGATTTAATGCTTGTAGCCATTCCTTTAAATATTTTCCCGGAGTCTGTACAGAGGATACCCGGACAATATATCAAAACACATTTAATCTGCCCCGCGGAATCGGTCTACTTTTTTGGCGAAAGATCACCCTTTTTCCTACAAAAGATCATGAATGAACAACGTAATCCAGATAAAGTAGTTCTTTATATAAAGAAGCAAGGTGCGATGTATGTCAATCAGGAATACGTTACCGAGGAGGGTCTATATTCAGTACTGGAAAGGGCATATTTGTCAGGTCGTCTTTACCATTCCTAAGATGCTGCGGCTGTTCTTCCGCTTCAAGCGAAAGCTCCTCAATGATCTCTGTCTCTGTGCGGGCACTTGTGAAGTTTTTGCATACAGTCTCCAGCCGGGAGCTCATGCCAGGAGTCGAACCTAGATTCCATGATCCAGAGTCATGTGGTCCACAATAGACCTCTCCCCGTGTGCCACATATGTGCCAAATTTGACTGAAAAGCACTGAAACTACGGTATCAAAACTGAAAGACAAAAAAGGGTTTTACAGGCAAGGAAAAGAAAAATAGGGGAGCTGGGAAGCTAGGATTCGAACCTAGATCGCATGATCCAGAGTCCGATGCCCTCCCCTGAAAAACGTGGTATAATAAATTTGGTTCTCTTTTGCCGGCTGGAGAGAGCTCTCACCTTTTTGGTTCCCATCATCAACCCCCCTTTTGCTGACAACAGCCGGCACCTATGGATGAAGAGGGATTTCTTCCTGGGGACACAGCATGCCAAAACAGACCAAATTTGTCTATTTACGCCTGTTTTGGCGTGGTTTGGTTTGGCAACGGTAATTAGCTCAATTCAAAGGCATTAGATACAAATAGAATGCCGAGGGCCGGACTCGAAGCGGCACGGTTGTTGCCAACCGAGAAATTTATTAGCCCTTCAGCCCAGCCAGTCTCTTCCCGGCGTCCTCCAGCTTATAGGAATATCTAGGCATATATTCTTAGCTAAGTTAACTTCTTATGATATTTAATTTTCTGGGAAGAGCTGCGTGTATCTCCCCTCTTGAATTTCGGCCTCTGCGCAAGCTTGAAAACGCCGCTAAATAATAGACCGCCGCTTGGTCCTCACTGCTTTCCCTCAGAATCGATGGAATTATATCTTAAAAGACACATCAATTTTAGCCCTATAAAATGATCAAAATAGGTTTGATGTTGGCAATAGGGAAACCTGTTAAATATCCAGGGAAACGCTTAAATTAATTGACTCGGGATATCGATAGGAGTTAAATATTACTCAAAGGGAAAATATGCCTTGCCGATGTTGGATTGGCGAAAAGCCACAATACAGTTCTGAAATGGAATGTTTAATTGCTCTTGTTGAAGAACTAAGCAGGCATAAAGAAAATTTTTATTTTTTTATAAATTTCTCTATTCCTCATCAAGTCGATCTAGCAGTACTAAAGAAAGATTGTATATTTTTAATTGAGCTAAAAAGCTGGAAAGGCAAAATAACGGCTAAACTAAATGGAGATTGGCAGATTGATGGCAAAGACAATAAAAATAAAAATCCCTATGCGCAAATTAGAGATCAATATAACAGTCTGAGTTCGTATCTAAAATACAATAAGGAAGGATTTCTTTCTCATCAAAAAGCATTTCAATGTGATTTTAATGATATTAAGAGCTATATTTGTTTTTGTCCCACATTAACATTAGATGAAGACAAATCTGAATATCATCCTAGGATTAAAATAATCGGATTTGATTTTTTGCATAGAACCATCTGTCAAGACAAAACAAAAAAGTACGTTCTGAATGATAAAGAAATAGAAGACCTGGCAAAATTACTTAACTTAGAGTATTGGCCTGAAATTCATCGCCTTGCTTCGCCAATGAAAACCCCTTTTGATTTTGATTGGAAGAAATATTTTGAGGGAATAACTCAAGATAATATGTATAAAGATCTTGAAAGCACATATATTCCGCTTGATACATTCAGAATAGAAAGCAAAAAAAATCGCCCCTTCAGTGAGTCTGTTCACCTTCCTACCATTCTAGATGAGAAAAGAAAAATAATTATTACTGCAGAGCCGGGTGCTGGGAAAACAACTCTTGTAAAAAAATTTATCTATGAGTATGCCAAGTCCGCAATAAATAAGAAAAGCAAAAAACTATCAATTCCGGTTTTTGTGCCACTAAAGCTGTTTGACTCCAGAAAGGATGGTCTTATTGGCTTAATAAAGTATGGCCTCAACAGAAATAATGTCGATATCGGCATAGAAGAAATTAGGGAACTCTTGAAACGGAAAAAAGAATTAATCCTTATCTTTGATGGGCTGAACGAAGTTTCCGCTGACGGAATTTTTATGGCTCAACAAGAGATCGACAGGCTTATTTGGGAGAACGATAACTGCAAATTTATTATTACCTCCCGGAATACTTCATATTCTGACTGGTTCAAAGGGATTGATACAATATCTATAACTAGATTACGTCAAGAAGAAATTATTGATTTAATTAGAAAGTATTATTTATACAGAAAAGGAACTTTCGAGGGAATCGAAGGCATTGAAGCCAGAATTACTGATTATTATAATGATTTTCTTTCAAACCCTCTTTTTGCCCGAATATTCGCGGATATTTTAACTGAAGACGAAAGAGCCGGGTTCAAAACTGACAGCATATTATTCCAGCAATTTATTGATCTTGTTCTAAGAAGGGAAAGAGAAGAAGGACAGTTAGAATATAGTCCCCCTGATTCTGAAATAAAATTACTGTTGAGCGAAATTGCATATTTGATGACAAATGAAGATCGATATTCTCTCTCTGAGGGAAGTTTCAAAACAGACCTCTTCAAGTTGTGGGAACAGCTTCGAAAAGACAACAGGATTACGAGTGCATACTCTGATATTGAGAACCGCATACAAAAAATCTTCTTATTGAAAAACGAAGGGGGATTTATATCATTTTGGCATCCTATTATTCAGGAATTTTTTGCATCAGAAAAGTTAACTAAGCTATTGTCTGGTGGAAACGATACATATATAGAAGCTCTCTGGGACATCAAATGGAATGAAGTTTCGTTATTTGCTCTAGGCTCACTAGAAGGCCGATCTGGATATTTCTTGGATTATGCAGCTCTAGGAGAAAATTATCATTTAATAAGCAAATGCCTGGGAGGGAGAGCAGGGACGAATGCTTTCGAAATTAGCAGAAGGATCGTTGAAGATATACTATGTTCAAACAAAGATGAAGAAAGACTGATGGGAATAAGAATTTTAGGGACGCAAACCGACTCATGCTATGCTTTAGGCAACCTGCTTGAAACAATCACAAAAGAGGAAATCAAATTAGAAAAGAAATATCGGGACCTAGGTTATGTCCTATGGGATAATGCCAAAAATTCAAATATAAGCATTAAGGAGATTGTATTTTTCAATGCAACAAAGAATGAAAAAGAAAGGTTAAGGTCAAATGATTTCAAAGTAATCATTGAAATTGAAGATTGCCTTTTATCATTCTATTTCTCAAATAATCACAAATTTTTCGAACTAATCAAAAATATTGATAACTACAGTATTACAGGAAGAGGCTTCCTAACTGAAATTATAGGAAGAATAAGAAGCCCAGAAATTGAAGCTGATATTATAGATTTTCTAGAATCAAGACTTAATCCTTCCATTGAAAGTTCTATAGAAGTTAGATGTGCTGCTTACCAGTGTTTGTTGGATTGGGAGATATCCGATCCAAACAATGTCCGGCTGCTAAAAATTCTGGTTGATCAATATAAAAATCCCACCGCATCAGAAGATTATGGAGGATTTCCCAGTTGTATCGATAGGATTGATATAGGGATTATGGCAAACATTGGAGAGGTACCAAATTGGATATTTTATTTAAAAAAATTTCTGGATAAAAAAGGAATAATAGCCCCTTCGAAAATTGTCTCATATTTAAAAGTTTTAAAATATGTCATTTATCAAGTTGAATCACAAACACCTTTTAAAGATGAACGCTTTTTTATAGAAGAAAACAAGTTTGGTTTAGGTTTGCCTAACTATAAATCGGACAATATCGTGATTTTACCATTTCATTCTGAGCTACTTTGGGAATTGCCTATAACAATTATTTATCAAATTGTCGTGAATGGTGCCAGTGAAGCAAAGGACGAATTGATGGCTCTATGTGATGATGAAAATCTATATATTGCACTTCTGGCAATAATAGGGTTCGAAATGTCAAATTATATGCAATCGGCCAAAGAAAGCTGGAGTAAAGAGCGCAAATTAGCGGAAAACAAAGCTTATTCTATAAATGAACAATTTATTAAGCAAAAAGGGATGAATTATTTACTATTCTTATCTGAAATAGCAGATCAAAGTATTAGGACTGATGAAATTAGTCTAGGGCTAAAGGACATAATCCCAAATATACTATTAAAAGTTGAAGATAAAAAAAGCCTTGAGAATATGATGTTGGAAGCGATGGATAAGAAGTTAGTCAGTGCGTTCAAGATATGCAGTTGGCTTGAAGTTATTGGCGATATAAACACGGTTGAGCAAATTAGAGGCCGCGTGAAAAAGCTTCAAATTGAAGACAACGTCAGGTTGAGGAGAATTTTAGATAATCTTAAGAACAAGATACGCTTTAACCAGCAAATCCATTAGTGCAGATAAAACATTATTTTCAGGCCTAATGAAACTAGAAATGATATCCATGCAATACGTAGGCATTGGCACATTCCTGGGAAACGAAAAACCTATGGACGGGAAGTAAGGCAATAATCTAGAACTCAGGAGAGAAGGAATTTCCGTGCTTATAGGGGGAGAAAAATGTGCAGATTGCTAGGATTAATCGCTAACAAACCTGTAGATTTTGAGTTTTCGCTGGAAAAGTTCAAGGAATTGTCGACATATAATCCGGATGGATGGGGTATAGGATGGTACGAAAATATCTATCCTCATGTTTTTAAACAGGGCTTATCCGCGAAAGATAGAAAATCAGAACTTTCAACATTATCCCAAGCGGTAAGATCGAAGCTCATTATTGCTCATGTTAGGAAGGGAACCGGAGCTCCACCATCTGTTGTAAATTCGCATCCGTTTCATTATAAAAAATGGCTATTTGCTCACAACGGAGCAATTGATAGAGAATGTTTTTGTTCGCTTTTAAAAGATGACTACAAAAATGCCCTAAAAGGAAGAACGGATTCAGAAGTCTATTTCTACTGGATCCTCCAGAATATTGAAGACCATGGAGATCTTATTGCGGGTGTTAGGTATGCAGTGAATCAGATAAAAGCAAAAAGCCATAGCGGTTTGAATTTTTTATTATCCGATGGAGTGAGCCTCTATGCTTTTAGATACTCAAGCCGCCTAAAAGATTATTATTCCCTTTTTTCTCTTGAGAGAAAATCTGCTGAATCTGGATCTCTTGAATTCATATCAGCGGAAACAAAAATACTGTTGCGAAGCAAAACCCTGAAAAATGAAAAAGCAATCCTAGTGTGTTCTGAGCGGTTAACGAAGGAGAGATGGAGGGAAGTTGGCTTTGGATTCCTTTTGATAGCTGACCCTGGACTTAGCATCAGAGAAGTGAGTCTGATATAAATTTCGTCCTCTTGAACAGTAGACTTAGGAACCATCTCGCGACAGATCGAGCTGCATTTTGGCAACGATACTCTTTAAAGCCCCGAGTCCGCACACAACATTATGCCTTTTTTACCACTTCACAACAGTTTTCCAAGCTTCAAACGAGCCTTTGAGCCATTCCTTCTTGAGCAATTGAATGCTTTCTATAAGCCAATTTGTTGATAGTTCGAGATAGTCGTCTATTACATAATCTGGCGGCTGGTGTTTGTTTAGTTCCCCAAAAACTCTGATTATGCGGCTTAATGCCGCCCTAGATTCTTTATGCCTAGCCTCAGTTCGAAGCATTCTAAGCGAGTTATACGTAAGCAACTGAGCAAGATGTTCATGTAACCGCGTTTCTATAGATGAAAAGGCTTCAGTGGCCATCCTGAGTTGCTCCATCCGGACTGCTACCCAAAATCCCGTGTGGACACGGTGTGGACAAATTGTGTTAAAAAAGCTCAGTTAAATTTACTCAGGCTAAAAGTAAATCCGGTTTTACAGGGGAAAAGGTGGAACGCCTAGAGGGATTTGAAACTTGACGAGCTTCTCTGTTTTATTTTTTTATCAGTCTATTCAGACGAAATTTAGCTGTGTAAAAGCCTGGATTCGTCCATTTCTTTCAATGCACTCTAATAATCCATGCCAAGAATGATATCTGTCACAAGAATCAAATACAAAATGTAACAGAGTTAAGTAACATTTGGGTTGTTTCAGACTCCAGGTATAAAAAGTTAATTCGTGTATACAGCGTTCTATTGCCTGTGCTTTGATTTTAGCAACTAATCCCCTAAGTCTAAAGTCTGAATCTTCTTTTGGAATATTCACCTCTTTTTCCTTAATTCTAACGCCGAGCCAACATCCGTTGTCTGTCTTTAACGTTACGTCATATGGTCCTTTTTTTTCTTCTGGGAAGAAAAAGCCGTATTTTGCAGAGATAATGGCCCAATTTAGGCTGTTGTTCTTACAATAATCTGTGAACTTCCTTATCCTTGTAGATATATAAAGCTTATCTGGGGGAAGAATTGCATTTCTTTTTTTTCCACTGCAATATGTAACATATAATCTCATTTTATTGCTCCATTTTGAAAACAAAAACTACACGATACTCCATCCACATCCAGAACAAATGTCTACCATCTCTTCCAATATAATTGGGCATGTTTCAGGCAAACAATCGGACTCATAACCAGCAAGAATCCTTGTGACCGGACATAATTTCCCTTTTCCCGAATTTCCAAGGCAATACTCATACAATTTTATGCCTCTCTTGAATGGACATAGGGCTTTATTTCCAAGGTCACACATCCTTGGGGCATAATCAAAAGAAACATCAAATTGTTCAGGGTAGAATTCATTTGAAAGATGTCCCTTTGCCAAAAGCCAGTTGTAAAATTGTCTTAGTTCGTTTGGGTTGTTAATCTTATTATTAAATAATTTCTGATTGAACTTTAAGTTCCAAGTGTCTCCAGGTAGTTCAAGAGAACATAGCATTTCTTTTCTGTTTTGCTGGAGATAAGAAAGAATTGTTTCAGCTTTGACATCGTCTAAGGCAAGAAGAAGCTTAGCTTCAAAGTAGCTTCCAGGCTTTAAGTAGTCTCTAAATCCTGCCCAAAGCCTTTTATGGAATCTATACTTAACCCACCTTAAATATATATTCTCCAATACTTCCTCTGCTTTAAATAGATGCTCAAGTTTTTTCTGTCTTTCAACGAGGTCCTTTTTAATCTCGGTTCTCTGTCTGGAAAAGCTAGTTATACCTGTATAAATTTCATCATATGAAAGTATATACAAAAGGAATGCCATCCTGAGAGTAGGAGAATCATCTTCTTCCTGTGAATTATGAAAAATAAAGGAACTGTTATCTGATAAATAACTAATGATGTTATTTTGAAAATTTTGAAGTGTAGAAAGCGTCCTACTTATAGAAAGTATATGACTTCCATACCTGGGTGTATAAGTAATTTTTTGACCATTAATTGTTTGTTGCTTTGATGCTAAGACGTCCACCTCCCCTGGTCCTTGAGCATGACTAAATATACTTAAAATGTCCAACATATCTTCAGTACTTGACGTTCCTTTATAATGTTTAACTATTTCGGAGAATATTGGCCCTCCTCTCATCCAAACAGCTTGCCATGGTCTTTGTTGGTCAATTATATAACATAACCAATGTGTTAATATCTGGTCCCTAGGGTCAAGCGATGCAAATATTGGCCCAGGAATAAGAGAGCTTGATGCTCCTTTATGCCATCTGGCATCATCTAGCCATTTAATTATTCTCCAAGCTTTTATTAGATTTAGGTATAAAGAATCTGTTTTTTCATTCTGCAACTTTTGCCTCCCGTTCAATCCTAACCAATAAATTCATAAATCCCATAATCTATTTTTCTTTGTGTATGTAAGAAAAGTTTTGAGACGATGGTCCATGTCTACCCCCTTAATCCATATCCACCTCTAATTGAGATGTTTTGATTTATATCACATAGGCAAGTAGGATTCAAAGAGGAAGCAGACCTCTCCCCGTGTAACAACCGTGTAACAAATTTTGCTTAAAAGCGCCTAATTGTGGTTAAGGATGATAAAACAGAAAACGCTGATTTCCCCTGGAAAGGAGGATTTCCAGGGAGGCTTCAAACCCCCGACCTTTGGATTTGAAGTCCACCCAAGCGCCGCTCTAATTAGGGTCTGCTGAAAAATGATTATTAGCCGATTTTGGCTATAATCATTTCTCAGAACTTCTCCCTTTCTTGTTTTTATTTTTATATTTAACCTTTGTCTTTTAAAGTCTTTTTGCCGCTGTCC
>Ga0315296_10000068_pt1 | contig 105757 bp, 95 predicted proteins | sample YL17G14_18_MG_FD_203921 | JGI IMG/M metagenome (GOLD analysis project Ga0315296, IMG submission 203921) | Sediment microbial communities from Yellowstone Lake, YNP, Wyoming, USA - YL17G14_18 | ecosystem: Environmental > Aquatic > Freshwater > Lake > Sediment | place: USA: Wyoming | collected... | reverse complement strand
TGAATTTGTGATGGACATCCATACCGCTACACGCTACACTTGAATATATGTTTTTCATAGCTGTCTCCTTTTTTGTCCTCAATCATACCAGAGTACACGATTGGAGACAGCCTTTCATGGAATTACGGATTAGATTGCCGGGGCCTGCTCTGCAGGCCTCGCAATGACAAAAGAAGGTTTGTATGAATGAAAGCGTTGATATGACGGTTGATTTTGCGGGGATTCGATTGGCTAATCCGGTGTTTACCGCTTCGGGGACGTGCGGATATGCCGATGAGCTGTCTGATTTTATGGATGTCAATTGCCTCGGCGGGTTTGTTACCAAAAGTATTACTCTCAAGCCGAGAAAAGGCAATGCAACGCCGAGGATTGTCGAGACCGATTCAGGGATGCTTAATGCGATTGGATTGGCCAATATCGGATTAGATAAATTCATCGAAGAAAAACTGCCCATTCTCGAGCAGATGAGCGCTGCTATATTCGTTAATGTAGCCGGCCAGACTATTGATGAGTATGTGGCTGTAGCGCAGCGGCTGTCATCCGAAAAAGCGATAGCCGGGTTTGAATTGAATATTAGCTGTCCCAATGTTGCAAAAGGCGGGATAAGTTTCGGAACCGAGCCTGAGCAGGTAACGGAGATTACTTCGGCGATGAAAAAAGCTGTCGGCGGGAAGGTACTGATGGTCAAGCTGTCCCCCGCCGTTGCGGATATCAGCATAATTGCCCGGGCGGCGGTTGAAGCAGGAGCCGATGCACTTAGTCTGGTCAATACCTTCACGGCGATGGTAATCGATATTGAGACTCGCAGGCCGATTTTGGCCAACAGGACAGGTGGATTGTCGGGGCCGGCAATAAAGCCGATAGCGGTTCATCTGGTTAATAAGGTCTATAATGAAGTTGTGAAAGGTCGCGGAATACCGATTCTGGGTATGGGGGGAATCAGGACAGCGTCGGACGCTATCGAATTTATTATCGCGGGGGCGTCGGCGGTCGGTATCGGGACGGCGAATTTTATTGAGCCGGGATGTGCGGTGAAAATCGTTGAAGGCATAAAAAAATATTGCGTTCGTAAAGAAATAGCAAATATCAAAGAATTGATTGGCTCACTTTTAGAGGAGTAATAATTGTGACCGACAAAATGTTTCACATCGAAAGAGTTCTGCATAAGCCGTCTTTCACTGCTATCGTGCTTCTGTTTTTTGTTGTGCCAGGACTTGCAGCAGGACAGGAAATTAAATTAGATGAACGGCCTGCCGAGCCGGGCGAATGGGGTTACCGCCCTGCCGCCGGTATGGTGTCGCAGGTTAATCCGCCGAGCTTTAGCTGGCGGCCACAAAAAGAGATGACGTGGGAAATCGAGTGCGCCCGTGATACACGATTTAAAAAGGTCGAATATCGCGTGAAGAATCTTGAGCTAAATGTGCACTGTCCGCCCCGGACCTTTGAGCCCGGAACTTACACGTGGCGCTATCGCGGAAAAGACAGCACAGGCCGTTATACAAACTGGAGCCAGGCGCGAATGTTCACTGTTGCAAGTGACGCGGCAGTTATGCCGCAGCCGGCTCGCAAGGATTTGATTGCCCGAATACCCAAAAGCCATCCCAGGTTGTTTATGCGTCCGGAAAACCTTGGGCGCCTGCGGGAGCTGGCACGGGGTAAAATGAAGAAGGAGCATGACCGGCTCGTGAAGGAAAGTGAAAGGATTTTATCCAAACCGCCTTCGACCGAGGAGCCGCCAAAGTATCCGAAAGATATGGAGAGCGGCAGCGAGGCCTGGCGGGAGATTTGGTGGGGCAACCGTACATATACAATCCGGGCCTTGAACGGCGCGGCAACTCTGGCCTTTACCCGGCTGCTCGGCGGACAGGAAAAGTACGGCCTTGAGGCCAAACGTATTCTGCTGGAATGTGCCAGGTGGGACCCGAAGGGCAGCACCGGCTATCGCTATAATGACGAGGCAGGTATGCCCTACGCTTATTACTTTTCGCGCACATACACGTTTGTCAATGACCTGCTTACTGAGCAGGAAAAGAAAATCTGCCGAGAGGTAATGAAGGTGCGCGGGGATGAGATGTACCAGCATTTGTGCCCACGCCATTTGTGGCAGCCGTACTCCAGCCACTCCAATCGGGCCTGGCATAAGCTCGGTGAGGTCGGCATTGCCTTTTTGAATGAGATTGACGGCGCTGAAGACTGGGTGTGGTTCGCGGCCAATGTCTTTTTCAACGTGTATACGGTCTGGTGCGACGACGACGGCGGCTGGCATGAGGGCGTCAGCTACTGGTCCAGCTACATCGGTCGTTTCACCTGGTGGGCTGATGTGATGCGGGAGGCGATGGGCATCAACGCGTATGACAAGCCGTATTTCTCCAGAGCCGGCTATTATGCGATGTGTCTGATGCCGCCCGGCAAGGTTGGCGGAGGATTTGGCGACGGGGCTAATCGTAAAAGAGCTTCAAGCCTCGTGCCGTTGATAAGCCAGCTTGCAGCGCAGGCCGGCAACGGACATTGGCAGTGGTATGCTGAACAAATGGGTGGTCCCGAAGTCGAATCGGGATACATCGGATTTATCCGCGGCGCCCTTCCGAAAGTGGATTCCAAACCGCCTGATGGGCTGCCTGCCTCCAGGCTCTTCAGCGGGACCGGGCAGGCCTATCTGAATACAACGTTGAAGGACGCGGGAGAAGATGTGCAGGTCATTTTCAAGTCAAGCCTGATGGGAACGCAGTCGCATGGCAATGAGGCCAACAATTCGTTTGTGCTCTGGGCGTATGGGCAGCGACTGCTGATTCGTACCGGCCACTATTATAACTACGGTGGGCCGCATCATCGAGACTGGATGTGGAGCACGCGCTCGGTCAACAATATCACTGTCAACGGGCACGACCAGCGTAAGCGCAACGCCAATGCCCGGGGCGAAATCGTCGCCTTCAAAACTACGCCTTCGATAGACATCGTTGTCGGCGAGGCGGGACAGGCATACGAGCCTGCACTGGAGCGTTTTACCCGAGCCATCATTTTTGTCAAGCCGGAATTGGTTATTGTTTATGACCGTTTGGAGGCCGGGGAGCCGGCGACGTATGAATACTGGCTGCACGCTATCAATAAGATAGACGTGGAGAGCCGGCACAATATCAGGGTCCGAAGCGAAGATGTAGTTTGTGATATTGATTTTCTGACACCATTGGCTTTGACTTTCAGACAGACCGACCAGTACGACCCCAATCCTATCCCGAGTATCAAGCTGCGCGAGTGGCATCTGACGGCAACAACGGAAGGGAAGAAAAAACAAATAGAGTTTGTAACACTTTATCGTCCACATCGGCTCAAGGACATTGTACCTGATGAGTCAGGTCTGGAGCGGATTGAGGGAGGTTATTTGTTGAAGGCCAAGCTATCCGACGGCGAGTTATCGGCGCTTCTTCCAACATCCGAGGATATTATGTTGAATGCTGACGGCCTGCAAAGCAAGGGAGCAATCAAGTGCCGGCTGAAGAAAATCGGCGGGCAAGTTCAAATACTCGGACTTGATGAATAAAAGGAGCAGAATAAGATGGCTAAAGATATGGAAAAATTGTACGCCGAGCGGATGAAGCGATACGCTACGGCGATGAGAAATGAGAAACCGGATATGATACCGATTCGTCCGTTTGTTGCCGAGTTCACGGCTAAATATGCCGGGTACACCTGCCAGGAGGTAACGCACGATTACGAAAAGGCATTCGCCGCTGCCCGCAAATGCGCCGCCGATTTCGACTGGGATGCCGTGGTCGGCAATATGGTATATGTCTGGACAGGGCTGACGGAAGCCATCGGGACGAAGTACTACGCGGTTCCCGGTATCCACATCTCACCTGATATCGGCTTTCAATATATTGAGCCATCCGAGGAAGAGGCATTTATGAAGCCGGACGAATATGACCAGCTCATAGAAGACCCGACCGGTTTTCTGTTCAATGTCTGGCTTCCCCGCATTTCGGCTGATGTAGCACCAATGGGTGAGCCGACATCTTTTCGCAACAACCTGTCGTTTCTCAAAGGCGGGATGGCGATGCTGAGTTATTTTAGCGCATTCGGGACGCAAAACGCATTGCTCCGAAGCGGGTCAGGCACGGTCTCAGCCATTTCAGGTATTCTCAAGGCGCCGTTCGATATTATCGCCGATAAGCTGCGCGGGTATCTGGGCTTGGTTACTGATGTAATGGAGCGGCCGGATAAGGTGCTTGCCGCCTGTGAGGCTTTGATGCCGCACCTGACGCATGTGGCTCTTTCCGGTGCGGACCCGGATAAGAATGTTCCGATTGGATTCTGGATGCATCGTGGATGTGTGCCGTTCTTCTCGCAAAAACATTTCGACAAGTTTTACTGGCCGACACTCAAACCAATCATTGAGGAAATCTGGGCCAATGGTCATCAGGTTCTGTTTTACGCCGAGGGCAACTGGAACGCACATTTGAATGCCTTTGCCGAGCTGCCGGACGGTTCAATCGTTTATCACGTTGACCAGGCCGACATCTTCGAAGTGCACAGGACGATTGGCCATAAATTCTGCATCAGCGGCGGTATTCCTAATTTTTTGTTGAGCTACGGCACGCTGAAAGAAGTTCGCGAATGCTGCAAGAAGGTGATTGATGGTGTGGCCGGTGACGGCGGCTATATTATGGACGCCAGCGCTATTGTCCAGGACGACGCCAAGGTTGAAAATATTAAGGCGATGACTGAGTTCACCCGCGAATACGGGGTGTATTGAATTTGCTATTTATTATTTACTATTGACTATTTTTGGGAGATGTCCGAATGGCAGAAGAAAAGAAAGCAATCAGAAAACCGGGCGTTTGCATTCCCTGGGAAGAGAAATTGAAAGAGCTGCCTGAGATTTCCGGAGACAAAGAGCTAATCAAAAAAATCTGGGAAGACATCGACGCATTAGGTTATGTATATATCTGGCAGTGCCTGCTGTCGTTTTGAGTTTGTGGATTCTATTGACAGCACACGGTGCACAAGATACGAATAGAAGTTTATTACATGATTGAATTTATTGATAATGTTGGATTTCATTATATCACTGACGTTTCTGGATTCCTGCTTTCGCAGGAAGGACAAATCAAATATTCAAGCTTGACGCAATCATAGATAAAAAATCGGAGGTTGTATTATGAATCGGAGGCGGCATATCACGCGTCGTACCTTTTTGAAAAAGGCCACAGGTGCTGTAGGAGCTGTTGCTGCATTTCCATATATAGTCCCTTCATCGGCACTGGGTAAGGCTGGTTCGGTTGCGCCGAGCGAGCGAATTACAGTAAGCTTTATCGGCGTCGGCAGTCACGGCAGAGCGGTCAATCTAACAAACTTTCTTGCCAACGCGGATGCACAAGCTGTTGCCGTTTGCGATGTCGATGCCAACAATTGCAACATAGCCCGCGATATGGTCAACAAAAATTACGATAACCAGGATTGTGCGACTTACAATGACTTCCGAGAGATTATCGAGCGGGATGATATTGACGCAGTTATGATTTCCACGCCCGACCACTGGCATGTTCCAATTTCAATAGCGGCGGCTAAGGCGGGTAAAGATGTAGAGTGCGAAAAACCGACACTGACTGTTGAAGAAGGCAGGGTCCTCTGTGAGACTATGAAACGTTACAATCGTGTTTTTCAATGGTCAACTGAAGACAGGTCGGTGGATGTTTATCACAGAATGTGCGAGCTGGTTCGCAACGGCAGAATCGGCAAGGTGCACACCATCCGGGTAGAACTGCCCAGCGGGCCGGATACACCAGGAGACCCCACGCCTATGCCGGTGCCGGAGGGTTTTGATTATGAGATGTGGCTGGGCCCGGCGCCGTGGGCACCATATACAAAAGACCGTATTCACTGGAACTTTCGATGGATTCTCGATTATTCGGGCGGTCAGCTGACGGACTGGGGGGCACATCTTCTCGACGGTGCGCAATGGGGAAATGACAGTGAACGTACAGGGCCGGTAGAGGTCGAAGGCAAGGGTGTGTTTTGTAAAGAAGGACTCTATGACACCGCCAAAGAATACAGAATCGAATACAAATATGCCAACGGTGTTAGATTGATAGTAACGTCGGGCAATCCAAGCCTGCGATTCGAAGGGTCGGAGGGGTGGATAGGCAATGTCGGCTGGAGGGCGAAACTCCAGGCGGTGCCTAAAAACATTTTGGATTCCGTGATTGGCCCGAATGAGATTCATCTTTATACCTGCCCTGCCGGCGAACAGCGCAATTTCCTCGACTGCGTTAAATCGCGTAAGGACTGCTACTTTCCACCTGAGATTGGACACCGGTGCTTTACAATCGCACACATCGGCAATATCTCAATGCAGTTAGGAAGAAAACTAAAATGGGACCCGGATAAGGAACGCTTCATAAATGATGAGCAGGCCAACCGAATGCTGTCACGGTCAATGCGCAGCCCGTGGCACTTGTAGAATTGACTCCGCCAAAAGACGGCGTATCTGCGATATTGTCTATTGTCTATTTTTTATTGTTTATTGCCCCCGCTTTCGCGGGGATGACAATATTTTTGGAAATGGAGGAATTATGAAAATTCGAGGCCAAACGATTCGTGTAATTTTGTTACTCGTCGCTGGGATTCTATGTTTGCTATTGGCGGTGGATGCCGGCGCAAAAGAGACAGGCAGCAAAGTCAGTCTAACAGGGAGCGATTTTTCTAAATGGCGGGGCAACACCGGACAATGGGAGATTGTCGGCGATGCGTTTATGAATCCAGACAGCGAGAAGCTGCTGAGTGGTAAGCCGGGCAAGGGAGTAATTATAAACGGGCCTACCGGCAGGACTTCACATCTTTTCAGTCAGGCGGAATTCGGCGATGTCAAGGCCCATATCGAGTTTATGGTATCGAAAGGCTCCAACTCCGGCGTATATTTTGCGGGCCGGTACGAGATTCAGGTCTATGACAGCTACGGTGTTAAAAAAGGCGAATACCCCGGTATTGAGTGCGGCGGCATCTATCAGCGCTGGGATGAAAACAGAGAACCCAAAGGCTACGAAGGCTTCTCGCCCAGAGTGAATGCCTCGCTCCCCCCGGGGCAATGGCAGACGTTTGATGTTATTTTCCGTGCCCCACGTTTTGACAAGAGGGGACTTAAGGTTTCTAATGCCCGATTTGAGGAAGTCGTTCACAACGGGACTGTAATCCACTCGGATGTAGAGTTGACAGGGCCGACGCGTGCCGGTGCGTATAACGATGAAAAACCGACCGGGCCTTTAATGCTGCAAGGCGACCATGGGCCGGTGGCGTATCGAAATATCCGAATTGAACCGGCCGGGCCGAATCCGTTCTTTGCGATGGATACCGGAACAAAAGACGATAAACACAAAACTGCAAAAGAGCAGGTTCAAATGCTCAAGGAATTAGGCTACGCGGGAATTGGATGCACGGCCGGCGAAGGACTCGGTGAAATGCTCGAGGAGCTGGATAAGAACGGCTTGAGACTGTTTGCCGTTTATCTTGGTGCGAATATTGACGCCGACCAGCAGAAGTACGGCCCGGAGCTGAAAGAGGCAATCGAGGTATTGAAGGGCCGCAATGCGATATTGTGGCTGTTCGTCAGAAGCAATAAGCTCAAACCCTCGTTGCCGGAAGGTGATGCGCGTGCGGTGGAAGTCGTCCGGGAGATTGCGGATATGGCGGCTGAATCCGGAGTGCGGGTGGCAATTTACCCCCATTATGGCTTCTGGGTCGAACGAGTGGAAGATGCAATAAGGGTGGCGGAGAAAGTTGACCGAAAAAACGTGGGAGTAACATTCAATCTGTGTCACTGGCTGCGGACAGACGATGAAAAGAATATGAAATCGGTGATAAAATCGGCAATGCCATATCTATTTGTTGTCAGCATCAATGGTGCCGACAGCGGAGGAAAAGACTGGAAACAGCTTATTCAGACACTTGACCACGGCTCCTTTAAGATACAACGCTTCTTAAAAGTATTGTACAAATCCGGCTACACCGGCCCGATAGGACTGCAGGCCTACGGCATTGGCGGCGATGCATACGAGAACCTGAAGCGTTCAATGAATGCGTGGGACAAGCTAAATGAGAAGTTAGCTGCCAAGGAAAAATAGGTCAAAGTTTATTGTGTTCCGGTTACATAGTTTTAATATGAACGCAAGAAGAATTTTGCCGGCTGTATATAGAGCTTGCACTATCCAAAAGCCAAGAACCTCCTGTCTCGAAATTCGTTGTATTCGTCAAATAAAATAGTGCATTCGGGATTATCTTTGGTAATATAGTTACCTCGGAAATATGTATAATCGTAATTAGTATTTGTTGCGGAAAACAAAAATCGACGATGTCACCCCTGCGAAAGCAGGGGTCCAGAGCGAAAAATACGGATTCCCGCTTTCGCGGGAATGACAAATACTATATCAGCAACAGGAACTAATTAGGGAAATGGTGGGGCATCCATTCTCCGTAGCAGAGCTGCTGCGAAGGACGAAAGCCCCACACTAAAGATGAGATTGCCGCGGCATTTAAAAAGGCCTCGCAATGACGACTGTGCAAATCAAGTGTTACAGAGGATTAGGTACTTACAAGAAGAATTCAAGATGTTACAGATGGAAACTCTAAGGCTATTATGTGATTATTTTCCGACGGCGGTTTTTACCGGCAAGTGTCTGGTTTTCATAAGCAAGGACTGGCGAGTCGAGCTTACCGAGCATAAGGACAGCGATTTTAGCAAGTCGAGCGCCGAGCCTTCTGTTATTCGTGTCAGAATCTTCAAGAAAACACTGGACGGCGACCTTATCGGGGGGCATTACGAAGATTTTCAGCTTGCCTCATTGAGTGAGCTTGCCGGGCAGATTGAAAAATATGTGCAAATGGCAATAGGCGCAAACCTGCGGGAAAACATTGAGTAATTCGCGAGTAAACCCTGGGAAAACGGATATCCGCCATATGCGGACTTATAACAGGCGAACCCGGGGCTAATTATTGAGATGGCTAATGCGGTAATTCAAGAGGTTGATGGGGGTATTGTCTTTACTGCCAAGATTGTCCCCGGCAGTAATTCGCCCACACGATTTTGCGGCTTGCTTGACGGAATGCTGAAGGTCAAGGTTTCTGCACCGCCCGAGAGGGGAAAGGCCAATCGGTGTCTGTGTGAGTTTTTAGCTAAGCAGCTTGGCGTGAAAAAGAACGCTGTTAGTATAATTTCCGGAAAAACCAGCCCGGTCAAGGGTGTGCAGGTTTTGGGCATATCTGCGGCTATGCTGTTGAAAAAACTGGGTTTGACTGAATAGTGAAATGGTGGGGCAAGCCCCACCCTACAAATGAGATTGCCGCGGCCTACTCCGTAGGCCTCGCAATGACGGGTTTTGTAACAGGATTTAAGCTAATGACGGACGAATCATCTTTGCTTTCATCCAGTGACATCGAAGATGCAACTTCACTTGGATATATGCTGAAGTTGGCGGCACCGATGGTGGTAACGACCATATCTCTTACCATCATGCAGTTCGTTGACAGGTTTATGGTCTCGCGCCTCGGCACGGATGCGCTGGCGGCGATTTTGCCGGCCGGGTTTGTCAGCTTCCTGCCCGGCGGCTTTGCTATTGGTGCAATAACAAGCCTTAATACGTTTGTAAGTCAGAGTCACGGCAGAGGTGACAAAGAAGACTGCTCGAATTATTTCTGGCAGGCGACATATATGGGACTTGTTTATTTTTTGGCTGTAGTGGCGATTATGTGGCCAACGGCGCCGTGGATATTCAAAATGATGGGGCATCCGACGGCGGTGGTCGATATGGAAGTAATATATCTGCGAATTATGCTTTATGCTCATATCCTCGCCGTTATTAACTGGTCGAGCGGTCAATTCTTTATGGGCATACATCGGCCGGTTATTACGATGTGTGCATCGTTGTGCGGGCAGGTAGTCAATGTAGCAGCCAACTACGTTTTGATTTTCGGCAAGCTGGGTTTTCCGGCGATGGGCATTGCAGGTGCGGGCTGGGGGACGTTTATCGGGATAGGAGTCGTGGCCGGCGTGAATATGTCCCTGTTTTTGAGCAGCAATATAAACGAAACCTATAAGTCCAGAAGAACGTTAAATATTGACTTTGGCAAGATGTATGATTTGCTGAAGGTGGGACTTCCTGCGGGATTTGGGTTGATGGTGGATGTTGCATTCTGGGGTGTGATTTTATTCGGATTGGTTGGAAAATTCGGTACCGAAGCATTAGCCGCGACAAGCGCTGTGCTTTCATATACAAGCCTCTCTGTTATGCCGGTTGTTGGGATGAGCACGGCCCTGACGGCGACAGTGGGCAAGACCATAGGGCAGGACAGAAAAGACCTGGCGATTAAACAAACCAGAGTTTGTTTGAGAATCGCGATGCTTTATATGGGATTGGTGGGGATTTGCTTTCTTGTATTTAGAAACGCCCTGATGGTATTTTGGTCATCCGACGATAAGGTAATTGAGGTCGGAGTTAAAATTCTGATTTGTGCCGCTATATACCAGGCCTTTTACGCTGCACGGACTATTTACAGCGGCTCACTGCGAGGGGCGGGTGATACGGTTTGGCTTGCAATGGTCTCAGCGGTGGGAGCGATATTGATATTAGGACTTGGCGGCTGGCTCATAGCTAAGTTTTTCCCATCGTTTGGGGCGCTGGGGCCGTGGTGTGCCGCCACGGTTAGTATTATTGCCGTAGGATTAGCTAACCGCTGGAGATTTAAGAGCAAAAGGTGGATGGATATAGATTTGTTTAAGCGCCGTGCAGTCAGCGTCCCGATTCGCAATGGAGCGGCGGTCGAATAGTTTATCGTATAACATATCGCGTAATCGCCGAACTCATTTTTGAAGAGGTTTCATGTGGATGTTGCGAATTGCTCCGGCTGTTCGCCAGGTTGCAATGCCGAGCGGTTGAGACAGGTCCACCTCAGGCCGGATGTCGATTTTTCGGCCGGTCGTTTCTATGTTTACAAGCTCTTCATCGTCGAGCCAGGCTTGAATCCTGTCGGACGTAACGCGCAGGCGAACGCGATACCATTTTCCGTTCTCAAATGAAACAACCCGTGTAGTTTCGTTGTTGGCGGCGTCGTAATAGTCGATATTAGAAAGGCCGCAGATGCTGCCGCCCCAGCCGCCGAGTATTAGTGAGCAGGGCTTGTCGGCGACGGGAAAGGTCAGGCCGCAGAAAAAGTCGCTGCCATTAACCCGCATTGCTTCCAGCGTTATTTCGTAGCTCATTCTGACTAACGGCCCGGTCCAGTGAACACCGGTCATATCGTTGCCCATTTCGAGGTAAATTGCGCCGTCTTTTACATAGACGTTACCCTGGCCGCCGAAATCGGTAATTTTCCACTGACCGAGTGACTTTCCGTCGAAAAGGCTGGTTTCCGTCTGGGGCATTTCTTTCGAGACGTTAGGTTCGGTCCGGGGCAGCTCTTGCGAGACATTGGGTTCAGTCTTGGTTGACTCTTGTGAGACAATGGGTTCGTTCGGTGGGGCTAAGGCTGAGGGGGTCTCGCGGCGGCATGCCACAAGAGTCAGTACAGCAAGAAGCAGAAACATTGTATATAGCAGATTTGGCAACGAGCGGGGTCTCATAAAAGATGCAGGATGAAATACGTTATCTATGATATTAGTGTGTTTAGTATCCATCATATTTCTCCCAAATAAAAAATGCGTTAAATAAAATAACTTAAAAATTGTATTATACAACAGGTATCTGCACAAAGTAACTGGTTTTTCAGTATAATAATTACAGAAAAAAACAAAACAATAATGGCCTATCTGACGATAAGTATTTACTTAGGAAAATACTTATCATTAGGACTGCATTTGTTAGAAGGTGGGTTTATAACAGTTATCAGCGGCGAAACCCAGGGAAATAAACAATGAAAAAGTTTTTTGCGGTAATAATTTTTGTTTTGATTTTTACGCCTGCTGTCTTGGGGCGCCGGCAGGAGCCTCTGGCCAATGAGAACAAGGCGGGTCTATACTCAAGGTCGATTGAACAAGTGCTTCGGCTAAGAGACGACGAAGTTGATTTGGCGACCGCCGCTTTGATTGTTTCGGAGCGGTGGAGTGATATGGTATATGGGCGAAGATACCTGTCAACATTAGATGATATGGCTTTGGAAATCCGTGAAAGGCTCAGACGTGAAAGACTAAAGCCGACCTATAAAGCGATTCCGGTGATAAACGCGTACTTGTTCGATGAGCTGGGATTTAAGTCGGTTTCAGAAGCAAGTGACCCGAACGACTTGTTCCTGCATACTGTGCTGGATAAGAAAAGTGGATATTGCCTGAGTATGTCGATTCTTTATCTTTCATTAGCGGAGCGACTCGGTATTCCCCTGTACGGAGTGGTTGTTCCCGGGCATTTTTTTGTCAGATACGACAACGGGCGGGTGCGATTTAATATTGAAACGACGAGCAAAGGCGGCAGCGCTCCAGATGAGCACTATATAAATAAGTTCAACGTGCCGGTGGGCAACAACAGCATCTATATGAAGAATCTGAATAAGATTCAGACGTTAGGCTGTTTCTTTAATAATCTTGGTAACAGCTATAACGAAGTCGGTAATATAGACTCTGCCTTGTTGGCACTTGAAAAAGCGGTAGAGATAAATCCGACGTTATCCGAATCCAGGACAAATTTAGGGAGCATCTACCTGAAAAAGGGCAAGGTGTCCGATGCGATATCACAATACCTCGCGGCTCTGAAAATCAATCCAAACGATGCCAAGACGCACAATAACCTCGGCAATGCATACATGCAGCAAGACTGGTTGAACTATGCCGTTTCCCAGTACCACCAGTCGATTAGGCTGGAACCCGATTTCATAGATGCATACAAAAACCTGGCTATAGCTTACTGTAAACAGGAAAGATTCGAACAGGCGATAGCGCTACTAAGACGTGCAATTACTCTGGAGCCGAAAGATGCCGACTGTTACAGCCAATTGGGCAGTGTTTTTGAGCAGATGGGCAATTACGAGCAGGCAATATCTCAATACAAGATAGCATTGAAGATTAAGCCGAATCTGGCTGAGGCATACTACGGTTTGGGGCTTTGTTACAATAAGCTGGAGCTGGTTGATGATGCAATTTCGGCATACAAGAGTGCGTTAGCTGTTAAACCCGATATGTTCGCTGCTCTTGTAAATCTGGGCAATGCATATTTTGGACGGAAGCAATACAATTCGGCTATCGAGCAGTATAACAAAGCTGTTCTGATAAATCCCGATGAAGCTATGGTTCATTATAACCTCGGGGCTGCATATTCCAATAATGAGAATTACGAGCAGGCGGTGGCTGAATATTTAAGGGCGGTTGAGATTGACCCGGAAATTGGTGATGCTCATTATGGTCTTGCTTTTGGGTTTTATCAGTTAAAGGAGTATGATTTGGCCTGGAAACATATACAAATTGCAGAGAAATTGGGGGTGGAAATTTCCAAAGACCAGCTCAATGCCATCAAGAGCAAATTGCGATAGAGTGAACTACGCGTAGGGTCGGTTCGCGAACCGCCCCTACCAAAGTTTACCTTATTGCGCCAGCGTCTCGATTTCCTATGGCTTTACTACCCGGTTGTAGATGCGGACATCATCAATCAGGCCGGACCAGTAGGTTCCGGGTTCCATAGCCTTGCCGGTACCAATATAGAGTCCGTTTACTGAACCTTCGAGAGCAGACTGTGTGTCTTCAGCCACCGCGACGCCATCAACGTAAAGCCTTCGGTGCGAACCATCCCACACAAAACCTATACGGTGCCAGTTGCCATCGGTGATGACCGTTTGTGATAGCATTGCGACTGCGTTCCGGCCGGGACCTTTAAGCTCCGTCATCAGGTTACCTTCTAATGAATCTGTGCAGAGCCAGTTTACTCCACCAATTTGCGACAAAACGACCTGGCCTGGTGCACCGCCTCTGACCCAGACAAAAACACTGAAGGGCCCTTCTGCTGGACTCAGAACGGGATTGGTGACAGCACAGTCGTCTATCCCATCCAACTGGAGCGCACCATTCACCTGCCCGCCGGTCGGCTGCCAGACCGGATTACCATTGAGTGTGCCATCTTTGTCACCGGCGATATCCGAAGCGACTGTACCTTCAGTCTCGTCGAGTTTCCAATATGCCAGCAGGGTAACCGGCAGAATTTCCTGCTGCCAGTAGCTCATCAGAACTTCCAAGTCATTCTCATCAACCTTACCATCACCAAAGGGTGGCGGAGCGATGTCAACCGATGGCTCATTCTGGCCCCAGTGCTCAATGAGTATCAGGAGGTCTTTGATGTTCACTATTTCATCGCCGTTGAAGTCAGGTGTCCCACGTATGCCTATGATCATCGCCGCACCGATCTGGGCTACCAATCTTGTTCCTTCTACGGTGAGGTGAACCCCGTCTCCCTGGAATAAGTTGCGCGAGTCTTTCAGCGGTGTGTACTCATCGATCAACTGTACGTCCCTGTATGTCGGCAGTTGAGCAATCAGCGGAATTATCTCGTCTCTTATCACGTTATTGTCAATGCCATATGGGTTTGGGAAGGCTGGTGGAGGAAAGCAGATATATATATCGGGTTGACTGGATAACTGGACAAACCCGTCAATCAGTTCGAGAAAATCTGCAAGAAAATCGTCCTTGTACACCCAGTTGGAGGATACGCTATCATTCCCGCCTAACTGAATGACCACCACGTCTGGATTACACGTCCGAGCCTCGTTGAATGCGCCTTGTCTGATATAGGGTAGCCACGGGGACGAGCCCTTTTTCAACACGCATGCCGCAGTGACGCCGAAATTACGTACTTCCCACTCGCGATCGAACACTCGCAGCATCGTGGCCAATTGCGCTGAGTAGCAATTGTACTCACGATTTGGAAGCCCATACCCATACGTTTCACTATCACCCACACAAGCAACCAGTTTTGCTCGGGCACTTCCGGCAAGAAGAGTAATCACACACAATAAAATAGAGGGAATCGGCGTTTTCATTTTCTTACCTCCCTTTCGTAGAGGTTAGTTCTCTCCGTCGGAATCACACCGTCGGCGATAAACGCAACCAGCACCAAATTCGTTTTAGAACAATCTTTCCATTTCATTTTGCACCTTCCTTTCTGCCCTTTGAGCAAAAACTGTTATGTTATGGAATGAACTTGACTTTCTTGTATTGTTCTTTTGGTACATATTAACACATTATTTCTTGCTATATTTTCTAACGGGGCGCACATTTACCGCTTTAGCCATGTCTTTACGAAAACTTCGTTGATTGAACGCCATTTGAATTATCTCCTCCAATAGCTTATGATACGACAGCATTATAATATCTCCTCAGTCCTTTTCAAGATAAAAACGAGCAAAATCGCATAAAACATCCTGCAGTGAAATATTGGTGAATGGTTAAATTTCACTTGACAAAATGGCGCCGGTTCACTATTTAAGCTGTTTCTTTATTGATTGTATTTGTTGCTTTTTGAAGACTGTATGGAGTAATTAAAAATGCTACCTGCAAAGAAGACAAGTAAGTGCAGAACACGTACTCGTCGCAGCCATAATCGTTTAAGGGCTGTAAATTATTCAATTTGTAAGAAATGTGAGCAGCCCAAGCTGCCTCATGCAGCGTGTGAAAATTGCGGTTACGTTAACCCGAAAATCACGTTAAAGCTCGGCAAGGAGGAAAGCAAATAACAAATGCGAATAGCAATTGATGCAATGGGAGGCGACAATGCGCCGGATGAAATCATCGCCGGCGTGCTGGAATCGGTTGAGCAGCTTGATAAAGATGACGAGCTGATACTCGTCGGCCCCGAGGAGATAATAGAGGCACAATTACCTTCTTTGAAGTCGCGCAAAGGTGCGATTAGTGTTGTTCACGCCCCTGACGTTATCGGTATGGCCGAGGTGCCGATAGAGACCCTGCGAAAGAAACCCAAAAGCTCAATCGCTGTTCTTGCCAAATTAGCAAAATTGGGACAAGCTGACTCCGTAATTTCCGCCGGTAATACCGGGGCTTGTGTTGCCGCCTTCCAAATGAGGATGAGGAATCTTTCCGGAGTTAATCGTCCGGGGATAGCAGTAGTATTTCCCACGCCCGAAGGTCCCGTAGTAATATGTGATGTTGGCGCCAATATCGCCTGTAAGCCGATACATCTTTATCAATATGGTGTGATGGCAAGCATCTATTCAAGACATCTGCTTGACATTCAAAACCCGAGAGTTGGGCTTATGAGCATCGGTTCTGAAGATGCCAAGGGTAATGAAATCGTGAAGAAGGCACGTGAATTGATTAAATCCGATAAAAATATGAATTTTGTGCGTAATATCGAAGGAAGGGATATCTTCGAAGGCACCTGTGACGTTGTTATTTGTGATGGTTTCGTCGGCAATGTGATTCTAAAACTTACCGAAAGTCTTGTTGATGGTCTGTTTAAGGCGATAAAATACGAGCTTATGGAAGAGAAACTGCGGCTTGCTATGAAGTTTAAGCCTGTGATGACAAGAATATATGAGAAATACGACTATAATACCTATGGCGGTGCGCCCTTGTTAGGTGTTGACGGCACAGCGCTAATCTGTCACGGCGCAAGCAAAAGTAGAACCATAAGAAATGCGATTTTGGCCTCTAAAAGGTTCTACACGGAGAAAATAAACGATAAGATAGTTGAGTATCTTTTGGGAACTTGCGTAGGAACCACTGATGGATAAGCGGATTAACGGTCAGACCTCCCCCTACCGTGCAGTCATCACCGGTCATGGCTCATTTGCGCCGGCGAAAATACTAACGAATGAAGACCTTGCAAAGATGGTGGATACCTCGGACGAATGGATTACCACGCGGACCGGTATCAAGGTTCGACATATTACTACCGACAATGAAAGCACTGCGTTTTTGGCCACGGAAGCGGCCAAGAGGGCTTTAGCCGAGGCGAATTTTGATTCCCGCGACGTCGAACTTATTATCGTGGCTACTATTACGCCGGAGATGGTCTTTCCATCGACGGCGTCTTTTGTGCAGCGGGCCCTGAGGGCAAAGAAGGCATGGGTTTTCGATTTGGCCGCTGCCTGCAGCGGTTTTGTATATGGTCTTTCGATAGTACAGCAGTTTATAGAAAGCGGCAGATTTAAAAATGCCCTCGTAATAGGCGCCGAAACTTTGACTAAGATTACCGACTGGACCGACCGGACAAGCTGTATCCTCTTCGGGGACGGCGCCGGAGCGGTAGTGGTTGAACAAAGTACTGACGAACGCAAGGGTATTTTATACAGCACTATGCACTCGGATGGGGACCGCTGGGAAGCGTTAAATTGCCAGGCGTACGGTTCTCGCCACCCCGTGAGCAGAAAGCTGGATGACCCCAAAAAAGTCTATATGCAAATCGACGGCAGAGAGGTCTATCAGCAGGCTATTCGGCGAATTGTCGAAACTGTTAATAACTGTCTGGACCATTGTAATTTGACCGTTGATGACATTGCGATGCTCATTTCACACCAGATGAATGCAAGAATTATTGAATCTGCGGCGAAGCGGTTGAACCTGCCGGATGAAAGGGTTTTTGTAAATATCAACGAGTATGGCAATACCTCAGCGGCCTCGGTGCCAATCGCTTTTGATGAGTGCGTCAGGAGGGGAAACATCAAACGAGGCGATATTGTCGTTTTAGTTTCTTTCGGCGCAGGATTGACGTGGGGAGCAAATGTAATTGAGTTTTAATTGCGTGGGTGAGAACATAAGTAAATGAGTAAATGCGGAAATTTTTGTACTTATCAAAAACGCGTCAGCTCACTCACACATTCACACATTCACGAAATACGAATTATGAAAACTGCTTTTTTATTTCCGGGACAAGGTGCTCAGGTTGTAGGGATGGGCGCCGAAATCGCACAGTCATATCCTGTTGCGGTGGAAATTTTTGACCAGGCTAACGATATAGTCGGATTCGACCTGAGCAGACTTTGCTTTGATGGCCCTGTGGAGCGTTTGGACAGCACAACAATATCTCAACCTGCGATTTTTGTAACCTCCGCGGCCATATTGGAGGTTCTCAGGACAAGTCCTTCCACAAGCGCTATAACTGCCGATGTAACAGCGGGTCTTAGCCTTGGCGAATATACCGCCCTTTACGCAGCAGGGCTGATTAGCTTTGAGGATGCACTTGTTCTTGTGCAGAAGCGCGGCCAGGCAATGCAGGCCGCGGCTGATGCCACCGAAGGGACAATGGTCAGCATTATAGGCCTTGACGAAGAAAAGGTCTGTCAGATTTGTGACCAGGCCTCCGAGGGCGAATTGCTCGCGCCTGTTAATTTCAACTGCCCCGGACAAATAGTAGTGAGCGGCAGTATATCAGCCTGCGGGCGGGCCGAACAGTTGGCAGAAAAATACGGCGCTATAAAAGCTGTACCTTTAGAAGTGGCAGGCGCTTTTCATACGGAGATGATGGCCAGTGCGGCACAGACCCTTAAGGAAGCGTTGTCTAATTGTGAGATTTCGGAACCGTCAGAAATCAAAACTATTGCGAATATTAACGCTGAGTATTACGAATCGAGCCAAGAAATCGCAGAAGGCCTGATAAAGCAGTTGACTTGTCCTATTCTCTGGCAAAAATGTATGGAACGGCTTATAGCCGACGGCCTCGAAAAGTTTTATGAGATTGGGCCGGGCAGAGTTTTGACAGGCCTTATGCGAAGAATCAACAGAAAAATAAGGGTTGTCAATGTAAGTAGTCGGGAATCTATGAACGCATTGTTGAAACAAACGACACCTGAAAACTTCGGGTAAAACCCGGGCTAAATACGAGATTTTAGGAGATTTTAAGGATGTCGGAAAAAAGACTGGCTGTTGTAACAGGAGCCGCAAGAGGGATAGGCCGGGCAATTGTTCTTGAATTGCTCAAGCAGGGCCGAATCGTTGCGGGGCTGGATATAAATGCCGAGCAGCTTAGCGAGCTTGAGGAAATTGTAAAGCAAGCTGGTCATATTGTTATAACTAAATGTGTGGATATAACCAATACGGATGAATTTACGAAAGTACTCGAGTCTCTTGCTGATGAATACGGCGGAATAGGAATCTTAGTGAACAACGCCGGCATTACCCGCGATGGGCTGATTATGCGAATGAGTGATGAGGATTTTGACAGGGTTATTGACGTTAATCTTCGAGCAGCGTTTGTTGCGATGCGGACTGCGGTAAAGTCTATGGTTCGCAATAAGTTCGGCCGGATTATCAGTCTTAGCTCGGTTTCCGGAGTGATGGGAAATCCGGGCCAGGGTAATTATGCCGCCAGCAAGGCGGGACTTATCGGCCTGACCAAAACCGTGGCCCGTGAGCTTGCGAAAAAGAATATAACGGCAAATTGCATTGCGCCGGGCTTTATTGTCAGCGAGATGACGGACAAATTGCCGCAGCCGGTCAAGGATGCTGCAAAGGAAATGATTCCTTTGCGAAGATTCGGTTCTGTTGAAGACGTAGCCAAAGCCGCTGCATTTTTCGCAAGTGATGATGCCGCCTATATTACCGGCCAGGTCCTTTGCGTGGACGGGGGTATGGCGATGTAAAAAAAATAAAAAAAATGTTTGTAGATGGGTATTTTTGTATGTAATATACCCGCCGATAAATAATAAGCACAAACGGCTGTTCGTAGTAACTGTTATTAATGGATTCTGTTTGGAAGGTTACGGAATAAATTCCTGTTTAATTAGGGAGGAAAAAAAGTGAGTGCTGATGAAGTAGATGTTCAGGCGATTGAAAATAAAGTTATCGAGATAATAAGTGAGCAGATGGGCGCAGACAAGGCTGAAATAACGCGTGAGACCTCATTTATTAACGATTTAAATGCCGACTCATTGGATACGGTTGAGCTCGTTATGGAATTTGAGGACGAGTTTGATATGAGTATTCCGGACGAGGAGGCGGAGAAGATCCAGACCGTCGGCGCCGCAATCGACTACATCGTTAATATTGCACAATCCAAAAGCAAAGAGTAGCGAACAAGCTTAGTATGAGTAAACGGCGAGTTGTTATTACGGGCTTAGGTTGTGTAACCGCCTTAGCCGAGTCCGCTGATGAACTTTTCGCTGCGCTGTGCGAGGGTAAAAGCGGCATTTCTACTATAGAATCATTCGATACCGGTGCATTCCCGGTAAAGTTCGGGGGCGAGATAAGAGATTTCGATGTAAACAAATACGTGGACCAGCGCGAGAGCAAGCGCATGGACCGTTTTACTCAGTTCGCTATGGCAGCGGCGAAGCAGGCTGTGGATGACAGCGGACTTGACTTTTCCAAAGAAGACATTCTTCGTGCCGGTGTTATCGTGGGCACAGGCATAGGCGGTATCAAGGAAATTGAAGAGCAGCACCTGAGACTGTTACAAAAAGGACCGAGTAAGGTTTCTCCTTTCTGCGTTCCTCGGCTTATGGCCAATGCCGCCAGTGGTAATATCGCCATTTCTTACGGCCTTCGTGGGCCTAATTTTTGTGTTTCAAGCGCCTGCGCTTCGGGTAATCACGCTATTGGAGAGGCTTTTTCCAACATTGTTGCCGGACGAAGTGACATTATGATAACAGGTGGTGCCGAAGCCGCTCTCACGCCGATAGGATTGGCATCATTTTGCGCTGCCAGGTCATTAAGCACTCGAAACGATAATCCTGAGGGTGCCTCAAGACCGTTTGACAGGGACAGAGACGGATTTGTTCTTTCCGAAGGAGCCGGTGTTTTAGTTCTGGAAGAAGAAAAGCGCGCAAAAAAACGCGGCGCAAATATATACGCCGAGCTTCTTGGTTATAGTGCAACCGATGATGGCTATCACATTACCGCCCCCCTGCCGGACGGTAACGGTGCGGCGGCGGCGATGAAGCTGGCGATGACTGATGCCGGCGTTGAAACAGAAAAGATAGATTATATTAATGCACATGGAACAGGTACCGAGCTAAATGACATTGCTGAAAGCGCAGCTATAAAGTTTGTATTTGGCAGGCGTGCTTATAAGATACCTGTCAGCTCGACCAAAAGCTCTCTGGGGCATCTGCTCGGTGCCAGCGGCGCTGTTGAGCTTATAATATGTTTAAAGGCCATTAATGAATCGGTTATCCCCCCTACCATCAACCTTGAAAATCCAGATGAGCGCTGCGACCTCAAGATGGACTTTGTGCCTCTTTCGGCTCGACAGGCAAAGGTCAATATTGCGATGAGCAATTCTTTCGGCTTCGGAGGCCATAATTCCTGCTTAGTCGTGGGAAAAGTTTAGCACTGATATTTCACTCGATTTTGCCAATTTTCTGATAAGCCCTTCAGGAGTAAGCTCTTACACCAAATCTCTAACATAATCCAGCGGCGGTCCTTTTGATTGACTGCGAGCCATGCATGTGTAATATATAATTGGATTAGCCAGCACCGAAAAAAATTCTAGGAACAAGTGAGTTTTTTCTCCTCGTTTACGTCAAACTATATGTAGGCCTATATTTTTGGCATGAATAACGGTTTTGTTCGGTGAAAGATTATTCTGACGAAGAACTGATGAATTTGGCAATGAACGACGATACCCGTGCATTCGAGGAGCTTTTTCGCCGCTACAGGCGACGTCTATTTGGCTTCTTTTACGGTTTAGTGCTGAACTCTGAGGAAGCACGTGATTGCGTCCAGGAGACATTCTTGCGGCTCTGGCAAAGAAGGACTCAATTTGCCCACAAAGGGAGATTTTCGGCCTATTTATTTCAGATCGCGAAGAACCATTTCCTGGACAAGAGCCGAAGCCGGAAGTCTCACATTGACGTACAACGCATCTCCGAAAGAGAGTCAGACGAGAGCTTGCATCAGGTGTCTTTGTCAAGTGGTGGCTACAACGAAGCTGTAGTTAATGAGATTCGTGGAGTTGTAAGTGAGGCTATGGCGTGTCTGCCGGAAATACACCGACTCGTTTACGTGCTAAGCGAAGAACAGGGAATGTCCTACAAAGATATCGCGGACATCCTTGAATGTCCCGTGGGGACGGTGAGCTCAAGAAAAGTAGAGGCTGTTAAGAAACTGCGTAAACTGCTTCAGCCCTTGAGGGATGAGCTCTTCGGTAAAAGTCCACAACCAGGTGGCCGTGGGGCCGACAAAAATGATGATGAGGTAAACAAATGATTTCATGCGATGAATATCAGAAAAAGATGGTGGCTGTTTTGGACAACGAGGGCAGCGAAGCGGATGAGAGGTTGCTATCTGTCCATCTGAAAGACTGCCACGAGTGCCGGGCATTCTATGACGAGATGGTCAGCACCAGGCAACTGTTCTCATTTGCTGCTGCAAAGAAAGCCGCAGTGACAATAGGACAGGACTTTATGCTGACAGTTGAAGCCGATGCGCTGCGGAGCAAGAAGTTGTCTGGCAAAAAGGACATAAGAAGCCGTGCACCATTTTGGGACAAGCTCCCACGAGTGGTATGGGTCGGCGGCTTGGCTGCGGCGTTGCTTGTTATTGTTTCCTGGCTGGCCTGTTATTACGCGCTGGCGAGAGAGGTTTCGGACCTAAGAGGCCAACTGCAAGACGCCCAACAAGATTTGGCCATGGTTCGCGAGGAAAAGCAACTCGACGAGGCTCAGGAAAAACAGCAGGAGGCGATTTCAAAGTTGCACGTTCGGGTAAGAGAACTGGAAGGACAAGTACAGCGTCGTATCTCACCCCTAATGGCCTGGCGATCAGAGCCACCATACTATACGCCAGAGCGTCCAGGTGAATTTTAAGTCGAACAATATCTACTTAGGCGAAGAGAAAGGATGGTTGTAAAATGAAACGGTTTTGTCTATCAGCAGCAATTGTTTTGTTGGTTCAGCTTTATGCATTTGAGGCTAACGCCCAAACACCGCAAGGCTCGTCCAAACCGGAGGTGATAAGGAAAGACGGGAATATTACCGACACCACCACAGGACTACAGTTTCGAAAGATACGCAGCATTGCTGGCTCCAAGGACGTGATCGAATACATCGAATACGATAATGTTCGGATGTCACCGGATGGCAAATTCCTTCTCTACAACAACTATGTCATCCCACTGGAAGACGGAGAAATCATAAGGCTTGTTGACATGCTGGCAATACGTAGTGCGTGGTCCCCGGACGGTAAAAAAATAGTCTTCTACTCAAACGGCATTTGGATGATACCTGTTTCCCCAGAAACCGGCCGGCCTACGGGTCCAGCACGGAAAATCCTTGAAGGCAATTATTTGTATCAAACTGGTCCGCGGTGGTCACCTGACTCCAGGAAGATCGTTTTCTGGTCAACGGACCAACATTTGTCGGTTATCTCTGTGGAGGATGGCAACGTCACTCAGCTTACCCAAGTGTGCCAATACTATTATCAGGGAGAGTGGTCGCCAGACGGCAGATGGATTGCATTCAGCCAAAACCGTGATAGTATGTGGGTGATTCCCTCCGAAGGCGGACAAGCGAGAAAGCTCGCGGAAACAGAAGATCGTGCAAGACTAAACTGGTCTCCGGACGGCAAATGGATCTTCTATAAAATGGGTACGAAACTGCATTTTATAAGATTCACCGACGGCTTTACGTTTGATATTACTCTGCCTGAAGAGGTTGGCTCCTACGTATCTTGGTCACAGGATGACGAGAAAATGCTGTTTTATAGGTGCTCTTATGAATGGACCGACTCTTTGAAGATTATGTCATCGTCCGGCGGAGAACCCTTTGGTCCCAGGGGTCGGGTTCTCTCTGCGATGGAGCATCATTGGTCGGCGGACAGCAGGTTTGTACTGACCTGGGGACAGCATAATGATAAATGGACCTATTGGATTGTCCCGATGACCGGTGAGGATGCCTTTGCACTACGCTTAGATGTTGCCTTGCAAGGCGACCTGAATTGCGGAAGCCTCTCGCCCGATGTGAGAAAAGTGTGTTTTTCACAACAGCAGGACCATGAAGAAAAGAAGTTATGGGTTTCACCAGTTTCAATAACACAAGGCAAGACCGTCGGGCTGCCCATAAAGGTCTTCGATAAAGGAGAGGCTAAGCAAATTCGCTGGGCATCGGACGGCTCAAAGCTGGTCTTTTTGCACAAGGATGATCTTTGGATGGCACGAGCCGATGGAAGTGGAGCGATACAACTCACAGACGTTTCAGAACGAAAAGTGGTGCGACATTACTTGTCGCCCGACGGAAGTGCTGTTTCCTGGATTTCGTATTCTCCCGAATCGAAGATATCTATCCTGCGCATACGCCGGATGTCCGAAAGTGAATCTCGTGACATCACTAGAAGTTCGAAATTCATTAATTTCCAATGGTCTCCTTACGGCAGATATATAGCCTATGAACTGTATGCAAACGAATACGACAACAAAGAAGGTTCAACGGAAGAACTTTTTATTTTCTCTCCATTTGACGGTGAATCAAAGAAAATTCTCGAAGGACGTATTCATATATGGGCGTGGTCTCCCAGCGGAGACAGATTGGCGGTTCTTACCAATGAGAAACTCCTTATCTTCGACATGAAAGACGGTAAGTGTCAGCAAGTCGGGCGGAAGATCGATGCCCTTTGGGAAGACTATTATGACATGAAATGGTCTCCAGACGAACGAGAGATTGGCTTGATTATAACGTTCAAGCCGGATTCTTCTGCCCAGGGTAGTTCAAGTATATTCACGGTGACCATTCCCGAAGGCAAATGGACGGGATTGACGAAAAGGTTGGGTTATAACTACTCTCTCTTGTGGTCGCCGGATGGTAAGTGGATCTCTTATGATTTAGAGGAATATGTCAAAGTACGTCCCGAGGGTATTCTCTGGGAGGTCGAGGTCGAGTCTTTCCTCAAGAAAATGGATCAAGAACATCCACAAAACCCAAAGCCTTCTCAGGATTGAAGAAAGCCGGCTCGAAAAAGCAGCGAAGAGCGATAGCGATAATCACCGCATCCAGAAGTTCGCTCCCATGCCTTCCCGCTGAGCTTTAACTCGCTCCGCTAACATTACAGCGGGCTATAGGCAGTATGAAATATGCGGGTTAGTGTGTTCATGTCTCGCAACCAGGTTCACATTAATAAATATACTTGGCGCTCATCATTTCATACACATCGAATCCCCCCTACCACAAAGACTAAATAAATTGCAATAGCGGACACTTTGAATTATTGTTTTCTATCTAAAAAGTAAAACCGCCGGTGAAACCGGCGGCTAAATATAAGATTCGGCAAGTATATGAATATAATCTTGGCTGTTGTACTTTTAATTGGTGGATTGGCGATACTGTGGAAGTGCGCGGAGCTGTTAGTGGCCGGTGCGGTCGGGTTAGCACGACATCTCGGTATCAGCTCACTTATCGTCGGCCTGACGGTAGTGGCTATGGGAACTTCGGCACCTGAATTGGCAGCGAGCATCGCCGGTGTTTTGCGAGAGACCGGCGGAGGAAATATAGCTGTCGGTAACGTTTTCGGCTCGAACATTGCAAATTTAGCTCTCGTAGGCGGTCTGGTTGCCCTGATTCGGCCGCTAATGGTCAAAAGACAAACGCTTCGCCGTGAAATACCTGTGATGATTCTTACGGCACTGCTATTGTGGCCTTTTCTGCATAATTCATATTTATCTCGACCGGAAAGCATTGCGTTGTTAGTTGTGTTTGCAGCGCTGATACTGCTGACGATACATATAGCGCGGAAAGAGAGCAAGCAAAACAAAAATAAACAAGCAGAAGCAAACAGATTAGCCGCAGAGAATGCAAACGATACAGAGGTAATTACCAGCGCAAGCGGGGACAGTATAAAGGGCGGAGAAGGCATCAAAAATTTGCTCTTTATTGTGATTGGTCTGGCAGGGTTGGCGATTGGTGCAAAAATGGCTGTTGAAGGGGCTGTGTTCATCGGTCAAAAGGTCGGCCTGAGCGAAAGCGTTATCGGGCTGACTATTATCGCGTTCGGGACATCTCTTCCGGAGCTTGTAACCTGCGTGGTGGCGGCTATCAAGGGCCATCACGACATTTCGGTTGGCAATCTGGTCGGCTCCAATATATTCAATACGCTGTTCGTTGTCGGGGGAGCGGGTGTGGTTCGGGAATTTACAATGGAACCACGGTTTGCAGGAGGGGCCGATTACTGGATTATGATTATCGTCAGTGCGGCCTTTGCCTTGGCGGTCATTGTCGGTAAACGCACTATCGGACGGATAAGCGGTACACTGCTGGTCTGCGGATATGTTGGATACTTAGTGTATTTATTCGAGTATAGCGGATAGGTGACATTATGAAAGCGAAAATGTATTGGATTTATGTCACAATAGGGACGTTAGTTTCTTTGAGTGTCTTTGTGGGAGCGATAGCCGGCGCAAAAGAAGAAGAAAGAATTCAAATCCAGGAAGAGTTCCGCAGACGCCTGCGCGACTCTGACGGGGTCTATGTATATGTGGATGTCATTGCAAATGCCGAGTCGGAAGAAAAAGCAATGGAGGCACAATATCAAACCGATGTAGAGCTTGAGCTGCGAAATTACGGCATAAAGGTATTGACCAAAGCAGAAATAGAGCAAGCAGACGGGCGTCCACGTCTGGCATTATATCTGGTAGCGTACCAGGACCCGGCATACAAAGAAGCATATCTTTATTGTTTTCGGATTGTACATCTCGAAGATGCGACTCTGGTAAGAAACTATGGTTATGCCGAGGGCATTTGCTGGGACAGCGGCCTTTATGTAGGCAGGGGAAAAGAACCTTCTATAAGACAAATAGTGAAAACTCATGTTAATAAATACATCAATGACTATCTTACAGCTAATCCGAAAAAGCCGCCAAGGCCGAAAGAAGAGCGGATGAATTAGTGGCTAAGCTGGATGCCCGATACTCGTTGCTCGATACTCGTTGCTGGTTGCTCGTGCGATGTGTAAACAACTCTATTTTAATTCAAGGAGCTTAGCCAGCACTTCATCTTCGACTATAAGTGCTGTTCCGTGTCTTGTGCCCGGAGGGAAGAACAGCTTATCAGTAATTGACTCCCAATTCTTTAAGTCCTTTGACCTTACGCCTTCGTATTGGTGGCGTCTGTAAGCGTCATAATACAGATACCAATAGTCATCGATTTTCTTGACGAATTTGACAGTGAGGTAACCCATCGTCGATTCGACAATTCTTTTGACTTGCATCGCGCTCTGGAACAGATATTTGCTCGTCCGATCGACCACGTTGAGCCGGGCGGACTGCGTAATCCATACTTCATCCGCCAGGTCAACGAAACCCGGAGGCAACTTTATGTCTCATCATGAACCTGAAAAATATCTTTACGATAATTGGCTTAGAGAAAGTTGCACCGGCTGTTGCCTCCCAGATTCCTGAATATCAAAATATAATTGGTTATTGAGTATCTCTCTCCATTTAACCAATCACCAATCCCCCCAAAGTCCGTGGCAGTCCTTGTTTAAAGAGTCCGTGTTAGTCTGTGTCAATCAGTCCCAGGAGAATTTTGGGGTTTCTTCGAGCAAATCCTGCACTCGCTTCTTTACGTTCTCATTCTTGAACTCGTCACTCCTCCATATGTCAATCTGGTCCCTGCTTTCCGTGACGCGTTCCTGGAGCTCTTTAAGCCACCTAAGCAGGCGTTCGTATTCTATTTGCTTTCTTCTGACAATCAGGTCGAACCTTCGGGCAACCATCTTTTCCAGCTCAGCTACCGATTTTTGCTTTTCTTTCTCATTTTTAGCAGCCTTGATTGTATTGAGAAGCTCATCTTGTCTTTTTTTGAGTTTCAAATCTTCTATGAGAACCTCAGCTAATTCAGGATTTCTTCTTCCCTCTTCAAAAATTCGTCCGTACTTATTCCATGCAAGCTCATACTTATTCGTATATAAGCCCGGGTCTTTCTCCTTCAATTTAGCGAGCTCTTGTGCTTCCTTGGCAAGATTTTTTCCCAGCCACTCAAGAAACTCATTTTGCCTTTCCCGTCTCCACTTATCTATTCGCTCTCTGACAATCTTGCCAAATTCCTCCCGGCCGTGTTTTCTAAGCTCTTCCATAAACAGCTCAGGGTCTTTTTCGCGCAGCCTTGCCAGCTCCTTTGCCTTTTCCGGGTCGCTTTCCTGCAGGCCCTTCATAACGCGTTCAATTTCCTCTTCGGTCGGTTCGAACCTTCTTGGTCTTCGTCCCGGTCCCCGCCCGGGCCCCGGCCCAGGCCTTGCTCCAGGTTCAGGTGCTTCAGGTCCTATTGATTCATTCTCATTCCAGATGTTTTTTTCATCCTTCTCTACAGCAGAGCAAGGCAGGACGATTGCCGTTGCCACCCCTACTATGACCAGAATTAAAATGACTTTGCGATTTAAATCCATTTTTATCCCTTCCAGAAATCACTATTATTAATTTCTATAAGCTCCATTTCTAATTCTGTTATGGTACTGTCGCCGTTGCCGTGGTCATCTTCCTGCAAGGTCAGCAGCTCTTCTTCAATCTGCTCAATTTCGGTAGTGAAAATCGCCAGGTCCGTATCGTCTGCGGCAATATCGTCACTCTCCCAAATTGCCGTGGGTATTATCGAGGTAAGCTGCATACCATTGGGTTCGGAGGGACCTTTTTGTAGTAAATTCAGGCCTATTGCCGTGATGAAAACAACTGCCGCCGCGGCACAAGCCGCCTTGTAAGTTATGTGCTTAAGAATATCTGTTCTTCTTGCCGGCAGACGCATGGCGATTTCAGCCTTTATATTGGCTATGAGCATACCATCAGGCTCGGGTGCAGGATGTTCACGGAGGATTTGCTCGGCCTTTTGAACATCCTCGAGACAGCTTTCAGCCTGTTCGGCATCCATGAATTTCTCGAACAGCTCTTTCAAATTTTCCTCGTTTCGACGTTTCATAATATTATCCCTCCATTAACTCTCGCAGTTTTTTCAGCCCCCGATGCAGCTTTGCCAACGTTGTCCCTATCGGCTCAGACCGCATAAGGGCTATTTCTTTGAAGCTCAGTTCCGAATAAAAACGCAGCATTATCAATTCTCTCGTATCCGTGTCCAGCCTTGTGAGCTGTATCTGTAACTTATCAATATGCTCGTTGTCTGATTGTTTTAGCTCTGTTATCTGTGATTCAATTTGTTCTTTTTGAACGTCGAGCAATTTTTTCCGTCGCTGTTTGCTCCTTAAATAATCGTGAAAGATATTAGACGCTATTTTGAACAGCCAGCCATTAAAGGAGCCGCCTTTATAAGAGCCGATTTTCTCAACCAACTTGACAAATAGCTCGCTCAGCAGCTCATCACTCACGTCGTTATTGCCCGTCAAACGGTAAAAATAACCGTAACATTGGCTTGCATACATATCGACTACCTTCGAGAAGCACTTGGAATCCCTGTTCTTGCAGCCGGTTATTACCTGGGCTAAGTCATCGCTTTTTGTCATATATAAGCGTTTTTACGTAAATAAAGACGGCTTGGGCAGCCGATTTATTGCATGAATCCACAAAAATCAACGTCCGGATATCATTTGGTGGTCCTATAAGGTGTCTTCTATTCCATTCTGGAAGAGAAGACAACGCATTGGCACCGTTAATAACCGGACAAACGCAGAGGGCCTCTGGCTTTTAACCAGTTCAAATATCCTCTTTTTCCTCCTCCTGCTCCTCCTCCTGCTCCTCCTCCTGCTCCTCCTCCTGCTCCTTCTCCTGCTCCTTCTCCTGCTCTTCATCATCGAGCTTCCAACTGTCAGCTTCGTCCAGCTCGTTTATCTCTCGCTGCATAAATTGGATGATTTTGTCCTGCAGTGGTGCCATTTTCCCGTACCACTTGAGCATTCCCTGATAGCTTGCCAACAGCATATCCAGACGGATTAGCTGCCATTTGGCAATGCATTCCGGCTCTTTGATATTAGTGAACGGGTCGCATTTGAAGGTCCTTTTGTCGCCGGGGCCCAACTCACAAAACTCGCAATCTTTGCACTGTATCATTTTTACACCCCAATCTAAATCGCCGGAAAACCAGCCTCTGACAAAAGTATTACTAGCAGCGTGGCCCGGCTCTTTTTCATAATCGGACTGCGAACTTTCTGTTCGTGTTTTTTTAATTTTTATTTTTTACTTTTAAACCCTTTTATAATATCATATATTTCAGAGGCTTAAAAGTATTTTGCACTAAACAATTTTGGTCTGTTTGTGGAGAAATAGATGGCAAAACCAAGACGTAGGCGCAAAATTGGCAGTAAAAAGAGACGCACCAAATGGAAAATACGGCATAAAATAAGATGAGTGTTGGTTATGCGTTGTGCGTAAAATGAGCAGATGAGCGGATAAGTTAATAGATAGCCCGGTTAGCGCATCTACGCATAAAGACATTCATGCATAAGCTCAATACGCAACACGATAAATGAAGCACTTCATAATAACTTTCAAGCCCGACAATAAGCGAATCTCCATTCACGCAGGTGCTGCACTTATCGATGCTGCAGGCCAGGCAGGCATAATCCTGAATACCGCTTGCGGCGGCAAAGGTACCTGTAAAAAGTGTCTGGTAAACCTCGAGCCGGACGGCGGAGGGGTCTTTGCCTGTCAATACCATATCCAAAACGACCTTACAGTAACAATTCCCAGCAGCTCCAGATTCTTCGAGCAGAAAATCTTAGAGCATGGCATCGATACACAAATCGACTTAGCTGCGGCCGTACATGAAAAATATCGGGGAAAAGCGGCCCCGGAAAAGATATTCGGCATAGCCATCGATATCGGGACAACGACAGTCGTCGCCAAACTAATCAATATGGCTGACGGCCAATGTCACTCCACGGAAGCAACACTCAACCCCCAAAACCGATACGGTGACGATGTCATCAGCAGAATCGCATACGCACAAAACGATAAAAGGCTGGCTGAGCTGCATAAGGTCATAATTGACTGTGTAAATGACCTGACCACAAAGCTCTGCAAAAAGACCTCTATCGAAGCAAAGGACATATACGAAATGTGTGTCGTCGGCAATACAACTATGAACCATATCTTCCTGCAATTGCCTGTAATCCAGCTTGGGCGGGCACCGTATAAGGCATTTTCACTCGATGCACACGATGTACCCGCTGCACAGTTGCATATAGAAATGAACCCTGCAGGCAATATCCATACCGTTGAGAATATAGCCGGCTTCGTAGGCTCGGATACTACCGCTGTCGCGCTCGCAGTGGACATTGAATCAGCCGAAGAAACGACGCTGGTTGTTGACATCGGCACAAACGGCGAGATCGTGCTCGGCACAAAGGACAAACTCTATGCGGCCAGTTGTGCGGCCGGGCCGGCTCTGGAAGGAGCACGCATAACCTGCGGCAGCAGAGCGGTCGAAGGCGCAATAGAGGCCGTCGTAGTAAATGAAGATGATATAGATTTGGACGTGATAGGGAGCTGCCCGGCCCGCTCGATATGCGGCAGCGGCCTGATTGACGCGGTTGCGGTAATGCTGGATTTAGGTATCATCGATTCATCAGGCCGGTTCGTCGAGCCGCAGAAGCTGCTGGACAAACTACCACCCGCTATTTTCTCTCGCATAATCGAGCGGCAAGGAGAGCCGACCTTTGTCTTAGTGGAAAACGAAGGCAGCGGTATGGTGTTTCTGACGCAGAAGGATATTCGTCAGATGCAATTAGCAAAAGCGGCCATCCGGGCGGGCATCAGGCTTTTACAGAAGAAGGTCGGCCTTGAAGATTGCGACATAGAACATATTCTTTTAGCCGGTGCTTTTGGTAATTACATCCGAAAAGAAAGTGCGCTGCGAGTAGGCCTGTTACCCGCAGTCCCTGTGGAGAAAATTCGTTTTGTCGGTAATGCCGCCGCTTCCGGCGCAAGGATGATACTTCTGAGCCGACACTGCCGGGACAAGGCCCGCAAATTGGCCCGCAAAATTGAATATGTTGAAATCGCCCATGAGCCGGAGTTCCAGGACGTGTATGCGGATTCAATGCTGTTTTAATACACTGACTGACACGGACTTTTTAGGACACTGACTGATACAGACGCTTAAGAAACTACAGATTGCGCAGATGTGTAAATTTGCTGATGGGACGAAATGGCGTGCGGAGCATGCCCTACGTTACTGAGAAGATGCGAAGAGCCTTTAGAATAATCCTGGGCATAGTGTTGATTATCCTCGGTGTGTTGGCGGCGCTGACACCGTTTTCTCCAGGCTCGTGGCTGGCACTTATTGGATTAGAAATTCTGGGATTGAGGATGCTGTTTCAGCGAAAGCTCTTCTCTTTGCTTCCAGGGAAATACCGCGGCAAAGTGAGGAGCCTGTTCGAAAAAAGATTGAAAAAACCGTAGGCTCGGATGGAGTATCATAATGATACATCCGTTCCCATCCGTAACTGACGAGTTACTAACTTTTTCATTGATTTTTGGTCAAGAATGTTTATAATTAATGTGGGTTGATTTTGCTTTAGCAGCTTTTTAGGGAAAGGTGGTTACAGTCATGCAAAAACGTCAAGGTTTCATCCCGTTAGAAATAAGAACCCTCGATCGGGTCGGCAGAATATTTCTAACGGGATTCACATTGATAGAACTGTTGGTTGTAATCGCTATTATTGCACTATTGATGGGGATATTGATGCCGGCCTTGCAGCGGGTGCGGAAACAGGCCAGGACCGTCTATTGCCTGAACAGCCTCAAGCAGCTTGGCATAGCCATGCAATCGTACGCCCTTGATAACGAGGATTTTATACCCCGTGCATTAGACCATCAAGTGAAATGGATACTGGTATTCATTCCGTACTTAGGCCAGGAATACAGAGAAATCCAAGATTACAGGGAGGTTGACGTATATCAGTGCCCATCCTTTCCTCGTACGGGAATAGGTCAATATGGCCATAGTAATGCCGAGCAGACAGTGGATTATGTCGTGAATGCCTGGGATATGGATAATCCGGGTCTCTCAAACGGCGAGCAGGGAAACCAAAAGGATGAGCCGTCCAAGCTCAGCAGTGTCAAGTCCCCCGCCCAGCGGATTTATATGGCCGATAACTCGGCTGGAGATTGGCGTCCTGTGGTCCGGAACAAATATGAGCTTGACATCCTGTCCAGGATGAACTATCTGGACGTTTGGTCGAGGACGCATTTGCCCGCCTCGGAAGAAACTACCAGGGGCAGCAACCTGACCCGACGAATCTCCCGTGATAGACATCGCGGCAATGGCTGTAACAATCTTTTCTTCGACGGCCGGGCTGATTGGCTGCACAGAGACGAAAACACTTCACGATTTTGGTGTGGCAGTGAATTACCATGAGAACTGGTGATTGGTTAAATGGAGGGGAGGAACTTAATTCGATATTCGATACCAAAGGTTCGCTCACGCCAAAGGCCCGCCTATGGAGGGGCGAATTCCTTGCTTGTCCCGATAGTTTCAATCGGGGTTCGATATTCACATTGACATTCTGAACGAAGTGAAGAATATCATCCTGCACAGGTGTACATTATTCTTATTCATAGGCAAGATTCTTCGCTTTGCTCAGCATGACAATCTCTGTTGACCAGGAGGCAAAAAGGCTTTAGACTAAGAACATTAGAAGAAAAATAGATTAACGTGAGGTGAGATATGAAAGAGAATGAAAAATGTGGGGAATGCCGGTTCCTTGTGCGAAAAAAGGCCAAGGACAAAAAGGGTGAATGCCGCAGGCACGCACCTCGACCGGGCGCAAGCTTCCAAATAGGTGGTAAGGATATTGGGAAAGAGCCGCGATGGCCGGAAGTTAGCGTCGATTGCTGCTGCGGTGAATTTGAGCAAAAATGAGAAGGATAATCGGAATTTCAGATTTCAAATTTCAGATTTAAGATTCGTGGAAAGTAAACCGTAAAAAATGAGATTGCTGCGGCAGCCTTTGTTGGCCTCGCAATGAATTTTTGAATAGATTCCTCGGCTGCGCTCGGAATGACTAAGAGGAATATCGAATATCGAAGCCCGACAGATAAATTCGGGGCAGGCAAGGAATGTCGAACGATGAAGTAAGGATTGCAACGGCTATGCTTATAATTTGTTTCGCATTTGCTCGGCTTTTGTGGCTTGCTTGAGAATCTTCTTTTCTTTATGCGTGAGGCTGTGCAGGCCTTGGTCGTGGACTTTTTGCAGAATGCGGTCAACTTCAAACTGGAGGTTGCGCTGCTCGGCCGTCTTCTTTTTCCATTGGGCGGTTCCGATTTTGAATTTGAATTTATCGCGCCAGGAGCGTGAGAATACATAAATGGCTCCTGCGGCCATACCTGCCAGATGCGCTGCGTGGCCGCCGGCGTTTGCGCCTCGTGTTATAACAAAAAAGAAATACAGAATCGTCAGGCCGACCGCCGCTACCCTTATCGGCACTGGAAAAACAATAATAAAGACAACAAATTGCGGGAAAAGGATTGCACAGGCGGCTAACATTCCAAGAATTGCACCGGAGGCCCCTACCATGGGCACGGACCATAAAAATTTGAGGGTTGCAAGAGAAGTGTAAAACAGGCCGCCGGCAACACCACAGCTAAGATAAAAAATGAGGAATTTTTTACTGCCCCAATGGCGTTCAAGTGTCGGCCCCAGGAAATATAAACCGAGCATGTTAAAAAGGATATGGATTATATCTGCGTGCAGAAATTGATACGTTATCAGCCGCCAGACCTGGAGGGCAGAGCCAAATGAATACGGGAAAACAGAAAACCATTTTTCAAAGAAGTTTATGGGTTGAGGGAGACCCGGTACTGAAATGTTTCTTGAGAGAAAGAGTGCTCCGGCAAAGAAGACGGAAAAATTGAAAATCAGCAAAGACTTGACGACAGGTGTGACGCTCGGAAAGTGCATCCGCATCTGCGGTACATGGCGGTATTGCGACTGAAAATCCGCCTGAGTGTAATCTCTGTCGTAAAGACCCATATTTTCGATACTCGATACCTGTTTCTCGTTGCTCGATTTTAACTCTTGAAGTTACAGTTCCCTTACGGTCGCGGCTCTGTCTATGTTTTGTATTATTTATATATTATGGTCAATTTTACGAAATATTCAAGAAAAAAAACAAGACACAAATAAGACCCAAGACACAAGACCCAAGATTTAGAACATCTAATGCTTTGCTGAAAAGCCACAAAAACAGTCCGCGTTTTCAACAGAGCAAACATCTAACAAAATGAGACTTTTTATTGTGCATAACAAAAGATTGCCACGTGAACCTGTGGTTCGCTCGCAATGACATTCTTTTTGTTAGACGCTTTTAAGAGTTTTTTGTTTCATTATCTGAAATATTGCCATCAGTACCGCACCGAAGACAATCATATTGATGCCGAGAAGTTGCGATATTGTCAGGCCGTCAAATTCAAAGGGATTGTCGTCGCGCAGAAACTCGAGAAGAAATCGTGTGGCGCCGTAAAGAACAAACATCAAAGCAAAGGTTGAGCCGGGTTTGACAAAGATTTTGCCGGCGGTTTTCGAGCTGCCGGCATTTTGTGACCTTCGCCAGAAAAAGTAAAGTATGAGGCATAAGACAGCGGCACCGGCGGACGCATATAATTGGGTTGGGTGGACAGGCAAACATCTATATTTTCCTTTGGTGACCTCGATTTTTTGCTGCTCGGTTAAGTTTTCGTATGGTTTTGGGTGCCAATTTCCGTCCCTGTCAATAAAGCTCAAATATTCTTCTTGAGGTAATATCAACTGAGGAGCAGGTCTGTTCCTTTCCAAATCGGCGTTGATTTGACTGAGGTAAGCGATTGAGTTATATGGGAAACGGATGCCCCAGGGTAGTTTTGTTGGTTTGCCGAAGCAGCATCCGTTTAGCAAACAGCCGATTCTGCCGAATGCAAGAGCCAGCATCAGGGCGATAGCGAGGATATCAAGGTATTGGCGGACGGGGAGCTTGTGATAAAGGAGATAAAATAAGATGATGGTGATTGCCAGAATCACGCCGCCCAAAAGCTCAAGGCCGCCGTGCCAGATAGCAAAGACAGATGCCGGGTTTTCTTTGAAATGCTCAAAATAATGAATTACGTAAAAAAGACGCGCCCCTACCACTCCGCCTATTAGAGAATAAAGGGCGGCGTTTGTAATGAGCTGAGGGTCGGGCGTGATATTGCGGCTGAGCCGCCTTATCAAATAGACGGCGGCAAGAAAACCAATGACCATCATCAGGCCATAGCTTTTTAGGGTTACATGAATGAAAGGTATCTCGAAAAGCTCAGGAAACATTTATTTCGTATCTCATCGCTCGTATTTAGTTCGAGTCGCGAGTATTTAGTTTCTTTACGTTGTCTTTATTTTATTATTTTCGTCGAGAATGACGATTCTTGGTTTAAATTCTTTAGCTTCCTGGGGTGTAAAGAAGCCAAAACTGATAATGATAACGATGTCTTTCGGCTTAATCAAACGAGATGCCGCACCAAGTATGACGACCTGGCCGGAGTCGGCTTCAGCAGGAACGGCATAGGTTTCCAGCCGATTGCCATTGTTTAAGTCGGCGACCAAAACAGATTCGTAAGGCAAGATGCCGGCTGCTTCCATCAAGGCGGAATCTATGGCGATACTTCCAGGGTAGTGCAGCTTCGTGTCAGTAACCCTTGCACGGTGTAACTTGCTTTTTAGTATCTTTACGAGCATAGCTGTTATCTTGTGATTCGATTTACTTTACTTCTCATGACTACGAATACTGGGCTGTCATTATATATTACTGCTCACCGGTGTCCACGAGAATGTTGTCTATAAGTCTTGTGGGGCCGATTCTGACGGCTACGGCTGCGAGGACTTTGCCGACAATTCGGTCAATAGCTTGGAGCGTCTCGGCGTCAACGATACTGATGTATTCTATCTCTATTGACGGAACCCGTTGTAATATTTTACGCATCTCGGTGATTATTTCTTTTGTGTCTTTTATGCCGGCGTCAATCATCCGGCGGCACTTTTGGAGGGATTTGTAAATGTTCGCCGCATCCTTTTTCTGCTGCTTGGTTAGATATTGATTTCTGCTGCTTACGGCCAGGCCATTCGGTTCGCGGACTGTGGGGCAGATAACAATTTCCAAAGGCATATTCAAATCAATAACCATTCTCCTGATAACAATTGCCTGCTGGGCATCTTTCTGGCCGAAATAGGCGATGTCAGGAGTAACAATATTAAATAATTTTGCACAGACTGTGGTTACACCTCGAAAGTGGCCCGGACGGAATCGGCCGCAGAGCGGCTCGGTTAGTTTTTCAACGTTTACCCAGGTGAGATTTTCATCAGGATACATTTGCTCGGGCGTTGGAGCGAAAACAACATCAACTTCTGCCTTTCTGCAAATTTCCAGGTCGGCCTTTAGCGGTCTGGGATATTTTTTAAAATCTTCGCCGGGGCCAAATTGTGTGGGATTGACAAATATACTGACTACAACAAAGTCGCATTTATCGACGGCTGCTTCGATTAACGAGATGTGGCCGATGTGAAGCGCTCCCATCGTCGGAACAAAGCCGATTATTTTGCCGCCGCTACGGGCAGCTTTTACCAGGCTTCTAACGGATTCTATTGTTTTTACCACTTCCATTATTATGTTTTAGATTGCTTCCCCTTCGACCCATTCGACTACGTTCAGGGCAGGCTTTTTTCGCTTAGGGCTAAAGGCTCTTTTCGTTCGCAATGACCAGATGGCCAACTGTATAACATTTTACCTGATTTGCTAAATGGTCGATATTAGCATCTTCGTTAAAATCCAGCTCGGAGGTCTGTTTACGGATGACAGGGCAGGTTTTCCAGCTGCTGAAGAGCTGCTCGTAACCAAAATTGAGCGCCTCCAAAAACTGTAATTCAATTTTCTGCTCATAAGGACGATTTCGCCTGTGAATGCGCTCAAGGCAATTCTGCAACGAATCTGTCAGATATATCACCAGCACAGGCAAAGTGACATTACGGCTGAAAGGTTGATAAATCTTATTATACAGGGTTAATTGTTCCGGTGTCAGTGTTTGTCTGCTATAGATAAGCTCTTTATTAAAAATGTAGTCGGTGATATATATTTGCCCCTTTTTCAAAGTGTTATGATTTAACTGTTCAACTCTGCTGGTGAGGAAATATAATTGCGAATCGAGTGCAAGCTCTTTTTTCCCGGCGTAAACGTCAGGCATAAAAGGATTAGTATCATAAGGTTCGAGCAGTATTTGACAGCCGAGACGGTTCGATAGTTCTTTTGCCAGAGTAGTTTTTCCCACGCCGATAACGCCGGATACGCTGACAAGCTGTGGCGAGTGGGGATTATGGACAAAATCACAGCCGGCCAATCGATTAGCTAATTCATTGACCGATTCTTTTATAACAGGGTGTATCAAATCGCCGTTGAGCCGGCGAAGGCCCTCGAGGACAAACGAGCGCAGGTGCATTTGTGGATGCGGAATAGTTAAATGCGGGCTGTCGATGACCATAGACCCGAACAGTAAAATGTCCAAGTCGATAGTTCTGGACGACCATTTTTCCTGCCGTTTTCTGCCAAGCGCAGTTTCAATATTGACCAGCGTCTTGTGTAAATCCTCCGGGCTTAGAGTTGTCCTTAATTCGGCAACCGCGTTTAAGTAATCAGGCTGCTCGGCTTGTGCCAGCGGAGCGGTCTCGATTAGCTCACTTACACGGGCGACTTCGATATTTGAGACTTCGGCGAGCATTCTTAGGGCACTATTTATATAGTCCCGTCTGTTACCTAAATTGCTGCCCAGGCCGATATATGCTGTTGTCATTGGCTGCACCAAGAAATTCAAATCTTAGAGATAAGAATAAAAAATATAATTCAAAACTAAAATTCGAATTTCGAAATTCGAAACAAACTCAAAATTCAAATACCAAATGACCAAAACGTTATTCCATGCGTCTTGAGCTTCGTATTTCGGCCATTCGTATTTGTTTCGTGCTTCAAATTTCGTATTTCATTTTTCGTTTTACACTGTGGTTTTGCGTTTTACGTTTTACACTTTTTGAAATCGCTCCAGGGCTTCTTTGACGTTTTCCGGTGTGGCAAAAGCGGTGAGGCGAATGTAACCTTCTCCGGCTGAACCAAAGCCTGCACCTGGAGTAGTAACGACGTGTGCCTTGTTGAGCAATATGTCAAAGAATTCCCAGGAACTAACGCCGTTTGGAGTCTTTAACCAGATATATGGAGCGTTAACGCCGCCGTAAACTGTATAACCGATTCGGCTGAGCGTTTCGCGGATAAGCTTGGCATTGTTCATATAGATATCGATAATCCGCTGGTTTTGCTCTTTGCCCTTTGGGCTGTAAACGGCAGCGGCGCCGGCCTGGGTGACATACGAAACGCCGTTGAACTTGGTGCAGTGGCGTCTTTTCCATATTGGGGCGACCTCGACCGCCCTGCCGTCGTTAGTGTAGGCCTTCAGCTGCTTTGGAATAACGGTGAATGCACATCTGAGGCCGGTAAAGCCGGCGGTTTTGGAGAAGCTGCGAAACTCGATGGCTGCTTCTTTTGCACCATCAATCTCGTATATAGAGTGCGGTATGTTCGGGTCAGAGATAAAGGCCTCGTAAGCGGCATCAAAAAGAATGACGGCCTTGTTTTCGTGTGCATAATCGACCCATTTTTTCAGATGCTCTTTTGTTGCAACCGCACCTGTCGGGTTGTTTGGGAAACACAGGTAAATCAAATCGACTTTTTCCTTTGGCAAATCCGGCACAAAATTGTTCTCCTCGGTGCAGGGCATATAAATAATTCCTTCATACCTGCCCTGCCCTGCCGCCGCGCCGGTTCTGCCGGCCATGACGTTGGTATCCACATATACCGGATAGACGGGGTCGGATACGGCGACGACGTTGTCGAGGCCGAAGACTTCCTGCATATTGCCGGTATCACATTTTGCTCCATCGCTAATGACGATTTCGTCGATGTCGATTTCTACACCGCGGGACTTAAAGTCATTTTTGCTGATAGCCTTTCTTAGAAACTCATATCCTATACCGCCGTCGTCATAGCCTCTGAAGGTTTCCTTGCGGCCCATTTCATCGACCGCCTTTTTCATTGCTTCGATAACAGCCGGCGCCAGAGGCTGGGTAACATCGCCGATGCCCATACTGATTATTTCAGCGTCCGGGTTAGCCTTTTGAAAAGTCTTTTTTCTTCTGCCGATTTCCGGGAACAGATAGCCGGCCTGGAGCTTCAGGAAGTTTTCGTTAATTCTTGCCATTGTTTACTCTCATATTGGTTAACTGATTCTAATGGTGGGGCAAGCCCCACCCTACTTTACTGATGGTGGGGCACGTCCCACCCTATCGAATTCGATACTTGATTTTCGATACAGGAGTGAACAATTTTAGTGGCTGGGGGAGCTTGCGTCAACCATAAGTTCATAAGAGCATTAGTGCATAAGGGCACAAGTCATAAGAGCACAGGGCAAGGAATATGGAATATCGAATAATGAATTTTGAATAGAGAAATTGAGATTGCCGCGTCCACCTTCGGCGGACTCGCAATGACATTTTCCAATAGATTCCTCGACTCCGCTGTGCTTCGCTCGGAATGACAAAGGAGTGTAATGACAAAGAGAGGAACCGGTTTCTGGCAAAGACTACTTGTTTTTGACTTTTAGTCTTGCGAATTTTCGTTTTCCGACGCGGATGACCATACCGTCTTCGGGTGTGATCTCGGCGTTCGGGTCGTCTAATTTTTTGCCGTCGATAGATGCGCCGCCTTGTTTGACCATTCGTTTTGCCTCGCCACCGGTTGAGACGAGCTTGCAGTGAAGCAGGAGCTTGCCGGCAGCGATCGGCTCGGCAGATATTTTAACTTCTGGTATCTTTTCGGGGAGTTGTTTCTGAGCAAAGACTCTATCAAATTCAATTGCAACAGAATCGGAAATACTTACTGTATCCGATGACTGAACTGATAGAGTACCGGAGGGTGTCTTGTCCCAGAACTGTGCTACAATTATTTTTGCAAGCTTAACTTTTGCTTCTTTCGGATGTGTTTTTTGTGGATTTACAAGCTCATTTATTTTTTCGGTCGTCAGGTCGGTTAAAAGCGTAAAGTAGTTTTCCATCATATCATCGGAGATACTCATAACCTTGCCGAACATATCTTTCGGCTCATCAGTAACGCCGATGTAATTGCCTTTGGATTTACTCATTTTTTCTTTGCCGTCCAGGCCAATAAGTATCGGCGTAGTAATTACGACCTGCGGCGACTGACCGTACGCTCGCTGGATATCCCGGCCGATTAGATTGTTGAAAGTCTGGTCTGTACCGCCTAATTCGACGTCACTTCGTACCACAACCGAATCATAACCCTGCATCAAGGGGTACAGAAATTCGTGCATAAAAATATCTTCGTCCGCCCGGAGACGCTTTTTGAAGCTGTCCCGCTGAAGCATTTGAGCGACCGTCTTTTTGGCGACTAGTTGAATTATTTCGATGGCGGTCAGCTTTTCAAGCCATTCGCTGTTGTATCTGATTTCGAGTCTCTCCTCGTTGGTATCGAGGATTTTGCCGGCCTGCTGAAAATATGTCTTTGCGTTTTGGTCGATTTGCTCAGGCGAGAGCATGGGCCGGGTGGTGTCTTGGCCGGAAGGGTCGCCGATGCGTGCGGTGTAGTCGCCGATGATAAGAACGGCTTTGTGGCCGAGGTCCTGGAACTGCCGCATCTTTCGTAATACGACCGTGTGGCCGAGGTGTATGTCAGGGCTGGTAGGGTCCAGGCCGAGCTTGATTCGCAACTGTCTGGATGTATTAGCCGCTTCGGTGAGTCGTTGAGCCAGCTCGGCCTCGGTGAAGATTTCAACCGTGCCGCGTTTTAGAATCTGAACCTGTTCTGCAATTGTCTTTGTCATTTATGTTTCTCTGCCAACCAAGATACGTTGAAACCTCAATTATACGGAGTTGGCGGAAAATGGCAAGTGTCCCTTTGGCAACAAAAAAAGATATGACGTGATTTTGTAAGCGATTTGTAGCTATTGTTGTATTTGTTTATGTTCGCCCGCGACGCCGCCGGAGACGATAAATGTCATCGCCTCGGAGCTTTCGATATCCAATAGCTTAACGGCCTCTTTGGGAAAGAGCAGGACATTGCCGGTGAAATTGTAGGACTGGGGTAAATAGACGGCGACATGGTCCTTTAGCCCGAGATTGTCGAGGTTTTCTCTTGTCATAAAGCCGACCACCTTTGCGTTGCAACCGGGTCCGAGCGTTACCAGCACGGGCTTGTCAAATTTTTTCTTTTCGCCGGCAAATGCCTCCACGAGGTCTCTAATGGCACTGTAGAGCATCTTGACCAGAGGGACATTCGCGAAGAGCTTATCCAGGAGGCCAAAGAGCTTTTTGCCCACGAAATTCGATGCGAACAAGCCGATGAGAAATATTCCGCCAATCGTAACCAAAAGACCCAGACCAGGTATCGATATAAACGGCAACAGCTCGCGAAAGAGTTTGTCCAGACTGGTAAAAACGTAAACGATAATAAAAATCGTAAGTCCAAGGGGGACGAAAATTAGAAGTCCCCGCAGGAAGTATTTCAAAATCGTTTTCATTTGACGACTCCAAATAGAATCATCTGCTGCCGGGCCTATTTTGAATCCTTCTGTTTTTTGAAAAAGACCTCACAGCGAAAAGATACGGCACAATGGCGGCAAGAAAGGAAATAAGGCATATAGTTTCTATCTTTTCTTGCCCCAGGTGGCGGTGAATAATTCTCCATAGGGATATTATTTTATTCGGCCAAAGTATTTTTATATCAAAGTGATATGCGCCGTCAATTAAAATATGGAGCCAAACGCCGAGTATTCCGGAGATGAGCATTTTAGGTAAGCTGGTTTTGTAAGGTATGTGAAATAGCTGCATTATTTTTCTGAACAGATTCCGTAAGGGACAGGCCGCCAGACCCCAGAAGGCACCTACAGCCGCTCCGATTAAAAAGGTATGGCAGTAACGGTGTCTCGGCCATCCAAGATTGAAGAGCATTACGACCAGGACCTCAGCGTCCACAATCACGTTGGCCAGGACAAAGACCGGGATATCGAGCCACTTTCTAAATACCAGCCCAATAAATCCACTGGGCCCGAAGTGATATGGTGTAAACGGCATTTGAAACTCGCTTAAGGAATAAAATGTTTAGGTGCCGGTTAAATATCCATATTTTTGTAAATAGTTTTGGACATAGTCTTTGATGGTATCTTCGAGCGGGGTTGTTTCTTTGTCGCAGCCGGCTTTGCGGAGGTTGGTAATATCGGCTTCGGTGAAGTATTGATACTGGTTGCGTATTGAATCGGGCATCTCGATATACTCGATATTTGGCTTTTTGCCCATAGCAGTGAAAACAGCTTTTACCAGGTCGTTCCAGGTGCGGGCTTTGCCGGAGCCGATGTTAAAAAGTCCGCTGAGCTGCGGGTTGTCGTAAAAAAACAGCGTCATATCAACCGCATCCTTGATGTAAAGAAAATCGCGCTTCTGCTCGCCATCGGCGTATTCGGGCTTGTATGATTTGAACAGGCGAACCTTGCCGGAAGCGTTTATCTGCTCGAAGGCCTTGATAACAAAACTTCGCATATCGGCCTTGTGGTATTCATTCGGCCCGAAGACATTGAAGTATTTGAGTCCGACAATCTTTTTTAACAGGCCGGCCCTGCGTGCCCAGAGGTCGAAGAGGTGCTTGGAGTAGCCGTACATATTCAGGGGTCTGAGGTTTTCAATTTTTTCCTGGTCGTCGCTAAAACCATTTGAGCCATCGCCATAAGTGGCTGCGCTGGAAGCATAGATAAAATGAATGTCGGCGCCGGTTGCCCATTGGGCTAACAGCTTGCTGTATTCGTAGTTGTTTTTTATGAGGTAGGAGGCGTTTGTTTCGGTGGTGTCTGAGCAGGCGCCGAGATGGAAGACGGACTCAACAGAATTATCGAGCTTGTCTTCGATAACCATTTCGAGGAAATCGTCTTTCTCGACATAATCGGTGAAGGACAGATTGCGCAAGTTCTTCCATTTCCGGTCTGTGGCAAGCTCGTCAACGACAAGGATGTCAGTGATTTGCCTTTTGTTTAGTGCGGCAATAAGCGCTGAGCCGATAAAACCGGCTCCGCCGGTAACTATAATCATTTTGCAGGTTCCTTAATTGAGCTTTGTAAAAATAGGTCCATCAAAAACGCAGATTTTACCGACCAAAACACCCCCAAACAAGCCTTCGACGAACTTAAGCCTGGGTTTGAGAGTGCCACCCAAGGTTATTTTTCAATACTCCCAAAGAAGTTTGAGGGGCCACCTTGGATTGCGTTAATATGTATATCCGCCGCGGGCGGACTTCTCCGAAAGGAGTCCTTAGGACTAACAGGCATAGCGCAAAGTCCAATAATTGGTAGATTAGTTTTCATAAGCGTAATTTACTGTTACGGATATGTCAAATGTTTAAGGTTTCGGTGCGCATAAAAAAGCCGTTCAAAACTGAACGGCCGATAGACTAAAGAATCCGTACCTTCTTAACACAAAGCGATATAACTTGCGATAGCAAGAATCAAAATCCGCCTTTTGTTAAATATAAATGGAAGCCAGGTTTCGTAGTAAAATTTACTCATTCTTCCCCCTCTCGGAAAACATCAGTAAATCATCATTCATTTAATATGACAATATGATAACCGAAACGAGATAAAAAAGCAAGAAAAATTGCCTTTTGTTAAATATAAGTATTTTTTAATACAGCAGTTACGTTATGAAAAAGTGCACATTTTTTGCCTGTCAACAGAATTATCTCTGATAAACGACCTTTGAAAAAACAAAAAATCAACTTGCCGCAGAGACTGCTAAGTATGCTTTTAACATCATCCAATAATCAATAAGAAATAATCAGTTGACTCAGGCTAACCTGCTGACCGCCTCGTTGACCAGCTCGCGTATCGGCATACGCTGTGGGCATCGAGCTTCCGCGAGGCTATAATCCATATCGAGCAGTTTGTTTCGTACGCCGACGGGAATCTGGGCGAAAAGTCTCCTTGCCTCGGCGTGCTCGCCATAACTGTTGTAGTACATTAAGTACCGCATAATATCGTTGACGTAAGGTACATCCGGTAAAGCAGAGCTACAGATATCGGAACAGCCGGCACAATAGCTGCTGCAGGTCGCCTTGGCGTATTCTTTGAAGATGTCTCTATCGGCCCGGGTAAGTTTGGTTTTATCGAGCGCTGCCGCGACATTGGAATTGAAAACACTGACATTCTTCATTCCAACACAGGCTGAGCTGAACCTTTTATCTTCCAGGACAAGTTTTATCTTTGCCTGTGCCTCGGTAAAGCCTCGCTGGAGGAAGTGCTCGACCAGCTTTTTTTCGGCATCGGTTTGAATCTTCTGGCCCATACCCTGGGTCTTCATTGCGATAAGTCCGATACCCGCTTTGTGGCAGGCATCAATAGCAGACTGCAATTCGGCATCCTGTATCAGGTAGAAGTTGTATGGTGTCAATATCACGTCAATCCAGGGCATCTTAGCCGCGGCGGCAAGGACTATCGCTGCGTTCTGATGTGTGCTGAGACCGAAAAGCCGTATCAGTTTTCGCTCCTTTGCGCTTTCGGCCCATTTGCCTACCTCAGAGGTCAGCCAGGCAGGATTTGAGCATTGATTAAGACCAAAGTACAAGTCAATGTAGCCGGTATTCATCCTTTCCAAAGAAGTCGCAAGCCGTTTTTCCATTTCTTCCGGAGTTCCTGCAATCGATGCCTTGGTGGCAAGAAACAGGCTCTTTCGAATCTTAGGATTTTTGGCAATGAATTTGCCGATGCCAAGCTCGCTGTTTCCACCAGCGTAGTCATACGCGGTATCCCAGAAATTAACGCCATATTGAAGAGTCTTTTGCAGCAGGATTTGGTTTTCAACGTCAACCTGATAGGTTCCAAAAGACAACCAGGGAATCTTAACCTTTGTTTTGCCCAGCTTTCGCCTCGGCACCTGCGGGTATTTAGGCTTTTCTTCGGGATTCGACTGGTCTAGGCCGGCTATTGCTCCAGTGGAAGCCAAAATAGTGCTTAATCCGGCTGCGCCGACAGTCTTTAAAAAATTTCTTCTGTCGATTGTATCTTGCTCTTTTTTCATCACAATAAACTCCGACAAAGATTAGCGTTTACTCCGTTAGAAATCAGGGACGAAAACTTTTGAGATACTATTTCTAACGGGTTTTTAATAATAACTTTCTATCAGCGCTTCTTGTTTCACCTACTGCGGAGACCCTTATAGCTTTTTTACCGCTTACAGGGCATTCGTGTTCGCATATTCCGCAGCCAATACATTTTTCAATATCAACGAAAGGCTGTTGCAGGCGAACCTGAACCTCAATTTTACCGCCTGGAACCGGCATTTTTAAGAATTGTCCATCAGGAGAAATTTCGAGAGAATTTGCATTATTTGCTGTGATTTTCCTGCGTTTACCATCTTCAACAGCACAATAATAATCACCGCCGGCGAATTTGCCCGGCATAATAGTTTGCTCGACTTCTATTACATTGTCAGCAGCTTTTTTCACTGTCAAAATGCCGTCTCTCACCGTGTTGAAACACTCCTGGGTATAAATCGCTTTGGGACTGACCGGGCAATTTTCTTCACAGACAATACAGGGCTTATCCATCGCCCAGGGAAGACATCTGTCGCGGTCAAAAAAGGCGGTTCCAATTTTGATTGGCCCGACTTCAGCAAAATCACCGAGTCCGTGTTTCTCGGCGAGGGTAATCGGCCTGATAGCGGAGGTTGGACACACCTGACCACAAGCTACGCAGCTCAACTGGCAGCCGCTTGAACCAATTCGATTGTTCAGTATGGGCGTCCAGAGATTTTCGAGGCCTCCCACAATACCTCCGGGCTGGATGACATTTGTAGGACAGGCCCGCATACATTGTCCGCACTTGATACATCTTTTCAGGAATTCCTCTTCCGGCAGTGCGCCCGGCGGTCGGATAAGTTTGTGATGCCAGTTGGCGCCCAGCTTATTGCTCAGCCGAACCGCCGGTACTGCAAAGATACCGCCGGCCAATGAAAGCACAAAACCCCTGCGTGAAACGTCCGGGTCTGTGATTTCGCCCGCCAGTGAGGGTCTTGTCTGGTAAGCGAGCAGCTCATCTGGGCAATCGTCCCGGCAGTTAAAGCAAAGGACACATTCGCTTATTCTTATACTGCCGCTCGGCTCGCAGGCGCCCTCGCAGGCCTTATCGCACAGTCTGCAATTGCTGCATTCGCTTTGCTTCTTGCCGATACGCCAGATAGCGAACCTGCTGATAATGGCGAACAATGCACCGAGCGGACAGATGAATCTGCAGTAAAACCGGGGAATAAGCAGATTGAGTAGAATTGCGGTCAGAAATATCGTGAGTATCAGCCAGGCCCCTTCGTAAAAGCGGGCCGTTACTGAAACAAAATTAGCGGCTCTATCAAAAATGGGCAGCAACAGCAGGTTAAAAGAACGAGTTACCAGCGGTATAGGGTCGAGCAAACCCGTCTGCAAGGTAACGGCGAGTGATGGAAAGGCAGCCATAAACAAAAAGAATATGAGAATGAAGTATTTTATGCACTGGGTCTTTCTGTATTTGTTGAGCTGGATTTTTTGCGCTGTTTTTTTTGTACGGTTGCCGAGGTAACCAACGAACTGGTGCATAGCGCCAAAGGGACAAACCCAACCGCAGAAGAACCGCCCGAATACTATCGTCAAGATAATTGTAACCAGTGCCCACAAAAGAGGCCGGTAGAGCGTATGGGTAGTTGACGCTGTGGCAATTGCCACTAATGGGTCGAGCTGCAAAAACCAATTAACCGGCCAGCCTCGTAACTGCCAGAATTTGTCGCCTACGGTGCTGACTACGCAGAACCAGACGAACATCGAAAAAAAGAAGGCCTGGCTAATACGTCTGACTGTTACAATTTTCATAATTACACTTTTAGAGCTGCGAAAGTCTCCGATTTACTATACCTGAAAGATTGCTTCGCTTCGCTCGCAATGACATGATTCTCACGTCATTGCGAGGAGCGTAGCGACGAAGCAATCCCTTAAGGTCATGTCTAAAAACTTTCTTATGGCAGCTTTGGTCAACTACTTTCGAATCTTTATTTTTCCAAGATAGTACCATCCATCCGGTTGCTTTCCGGATACGGCAAGTTTAACTTTGGGCTCTTTGGACAGCGGGTCGAGAATGCCGATTTGCAGGTCATATTCGCCCCGAGGCATATTAGATGGAACCGGGACGGTATCATCATAAAGATTGTCGCCCGGCAGCCAGGTTCTAATATCAGCATTGGTGACTAAGATTTCAGTTTTTTCATCGTTCTTGAGGCGAAGGGCAAGAGGGAATTTTTTGTAACACGGCGCAACGCCCTTGTTCTCCCACCACGAGGTGAAAGACAATTTACCATCCGGATTCAGCGCCGCCGGGTACGTAAACTTGCGAAGCACAAATCTGTAGCCCATTTTGTTTAGCCACCTGTTGACCGAAGGCCACCATTCGTTCGGCACCGGCGAGGATTTAGCGTTAAAAGAAGAGATGTGCCATTTGAGCGACTCATCGATTATGTGGTCAACATCCCAGCCCATATCTTTCCAGTGCTGCATTACCCAGCATACCTCAAGCGTTACCGGGGCCTTTTTCCAGGTCTCCCGGACACCGAAGTTGATGATTGCCTGCGGATAATAATCGTCCATGTGCGACCAAGTGGGACTGAACCCTCCCATATCTCCGAGACAATCAACCCTCCAGCCGACATCGGCTCTGGAGAGCGCGTAGGTGTTTGTTTTCTCGTCAGTCAGGAGCATAACAAGATGTGTTTTCTTAAAAGAGTCGATATAGGCATCGACCAGTGCCTGCCTTGTTTTGTGTGTCAATAGAGCAGAGCCTGCACCTTCACCCCAGGCTCCGACAATCGCAGCGTCCACGCTTTCGAGGTCCGGGTGCCCGTCATAACGTTCGCCGAGGATTCTTATCATATTTGTGAAGCACTTGACGTACCGTGGGTCTTCAGGGTCAACCTGCCACTTCTTCTCCGGCAAATCTTTCCTTTTGCCAACCATTGCACGATACCAGTCCGGAACATCATTTTCAGCGCCCGTTCCATACGGTGCTATACGCAGCATAAGAGTCTGGCCTCGCTGCCGGGCTGTTTTGAGGGCTTTATCTATTAAGTCCAACCGGTATTTGTGCATTTGCGGTTCGATGAACTTCCAATAAATTCGGAAATACGCTATCGTTGTCATTGGATAGTCTTTGTTTTCCAGATTGCCGTCAAAATCCTGGTAAACGATGGGCTTACCCTCGGTCCATCTTTTAGCCGTATTTAACTCATCGCCGTTGAATCTCTGAAACGTCATAAAGCCGATTCCGGGATTTAGCAGGATATCGTCGATTTCCTTTGGCCGAACGACAACTGTTTCTTGTGCAAAGGCCGGAACAAAGGATGCTACGGTTAATATGGTTGTAACTGAAATGCCTGCGATTAAACGTGAGATACTCATAACTTTTCCTTAAACGTTATTTGAAATGGTTATTCATCTTCGTCATATTATCTCGTTTGAAGTCTATATACAAAAACCGTCCTTTGCTACAAAGACAGGTCTTACATTGTAGCAAATACCGGCTTGAGCGCTTCATAGCTGGTTGTTCCTGCGCCGGCTCTTTCGGCTTTTGTAAGGTAAGGCAAATCCGAGACCGTCAGATTCAGGAGTGTGCAGCCGTAAGAATCGGCGGCCACTATGTCGGTGCTTGCAACCATAGTATTTGTGCGTTTCAAATCTGAGACGGAGCCTCCGGTCGGGCCGTTCGTCATCATAACTTCGGTGCCATCCAGTATCACCAACGTTGGCTTTACTATCATTGACAGCTCAGCAATGATGGTGTTGATATCCTGATGAAAGACGTTCCGTCTGCCGCCCAGAAGGCCGTACCAGTTCTTCATAGCCATCGAAGCGCCGGCTCTGGCGTGGTCTTTTATCGGCGAGATGCCAATCAATTTGTCCGCATTTTCAAATGGCCCAAAAAATACCGGCCAATTTCTAATCAATTTGCCTCCTGCAAGGGTGGTGTGCTTAAAAAGATTATCTCTTGGCAATATGACTTTAGCGCCGGCTTCATTAGCGGCTTTACCGATACCGCTTAATGTAAAACAGCTTGCGGGGTCATTGATTGGATTGTCGGTAACAATGACCTGTTTTGCTCCTACTTTGTAGCACAGTCGCACCACTTCGGCCACGAGTTCAGGATGTGCTGTAGCTCCAAGCATCGGCGATGAAGCGAATGCAACATTCGGCTTTATCGCGACTGTTTCGCCCGCCTTAACAAATCTTTCTATTCCGCCGAGCAATTCTATCGCTTTTTTGACGGTTGCTTTTCTGTCAGGGCATTTGACAATGCTCATAGTCTGGCCGAGTTTGTCCGGTACCCGGAAGTCCGGCAAAGTAACGAGTGATTCGGCATCAATACCAGTTGTGGGTCCATATCTATCGTAAAGTCGATAGGAAATTAGACCGGCGGCGGCAATAGAAATTCCGGCCTTGCCGGCCCGACCCAAAAACTGTCTTCGTTCAAGTTTTTTGTCGTTCTGCTCAGTCATTGCTTTCTGCTTTTAGTACCTGCAATTGTCGTCAAATCACCAGCAACAGAGTATAGACGGCGATACGAAAGTAAGAGATTCTTCACTCCGCTGCGCTCCGTTCAGAATGACAGTTCGTCTTTTTTGAGTTTGTCAAGCAGCCTTGCTAATTCTTCTGCGGCCTTTTGATTTTCGGCTTCATGGATGCCGCCAATAAACGGGCCTATTGCAAAAATAATTTCGGTCGTGTCGTAAAAATCAAGAACTTTGGCCCCAACGTCTTTAAGTGTTTTATTGGCTGTCGGTTTGTCTTTAGCGTCGTTTTCAATAAGGAAGCTGTAGTAGCTTCCGGCGGTAGTCCGGGCATCCTGTGCGTCGGGGAGTTTGCTAAGAAATGTGGTGATTGACTCGTCTCCGAGCTGATACCGGCAAGTAAAAATATCGGTGAATCCGTCAAATCCAAAGGCGTTTGCGAGGTATAATTTGAAACTGCCAGGAACACAGTCCTCTTCTGGAAACAAAGCAAGCTCGGTAATCTTCGCGTCATTGACAATTGTCCGGCTTGCGAATTTTACGGCGATTTCCGCCATTGCTTTATCCAGAGCGGTGGATTCGGTCGAGCCGATTAACTCAACGTAGAATCTGCCGTGTATGAAATACAATCCGTTGCTGGTTTTGTAAGAGGGCTGAGGCTTGTCAAAAGCGAGCATACGGGCGTCGGCCCTTTTTTGTACGCTGTAAATGGAAAACGCATTTTTGATGGCGGCCATATCAAAAACAAAAAGCTCCAGCCACAGAGTCTCATCGTCTTTACCCACGCCTCTCTGTGAGGGGCGGGGTTTACTTATAAATCGCCGGGTAAATAATTTCACAAAGCCGGACTCAATGTAAAGGGGGGCTTTGCCGTCAATTTTTTCGTAAAGATTTTCAGGATTGTACGTTTCTGTTTCTGAGAGTTTCTTATAACCGTCAGGGGTCAGAGCGTCCAAAGACAATTCCTGCGTGTTTGGTTCTGTTTTTTCCAATAATTGGCCTGCGGTGGTCGTATCAATGCCGAATCGACCCATATCCACATCGAGCTGCCTTACGAATACACCCAGGCCGATGAGAAGAAGAACCGCTAATAGAAGGATACTTATGACTGATTCGAGACGTTTATTTAGGCCGGGAGCCGAACCCATGGCCAACTCCAATAAAAGCAATTTACCCTGTTAGAAATCCCATAACAAAGGAACAGCATCAAACCGCCCCTTAGAAATCCTCCAGTGCAAATTTCTAACAGGTTTACTTGACGTTGAAACCGAGATGGTTTATACTTTTTATTTGTGTTTGTGTCAATTAAATTTATTGTGCATCATCCTTATTGACAAAACAAGTAAGGTAGTGTTATAATACTGAGATAGATGAATAAGGAGACTATGACCCTTAAGCTGTATATTTGTGTTTTTCTTGTTGAAATGGGCCATAATCTTTTGAGGGACTAATCTGCAGGATTCCGAGACGAAAAAGTGGTTCAGGTAGTGTATAATATTTTTAAGCAAAAAGGAGACCGAAATGAGCGATTTCACACGATATTTAATGATATGGACACCTCAGGGTTTGGACTGGTTGTGGATTCTTTTAATTGTCCTGCTAATATTCGGCCGTCGTCTGCCGGAGGTTGCCCGAAGCTTGGGTAAGAGTCTGACCGAGTTCAAGAAGGGGGTTCACGAAGTAGAAGAAACCAAGGATGATTTGGTTAGTGACGTAAAGAAGATAAAGGACGATGTAGCAAAAGAGGTCAAGGACGCCGCCGGGCTAAACGAGTTAGACCAAAACGACTAACAACTTGGGCTCCGTGCATTTGTGTATTCGACCTTACCGAACCAAATGGGCGATGGCAAGAAGAAGAGAAAGAAAAGAATGTCAAAAGACCCCCTCGATACCACCATGAGCTTGGGCGACCATCTTGAAGAGCTGCGCGCACGACTTATTCTGGCCATACTGGGTTTTGTTATAGCTCTTATTGTATGTTTATGCTTCAGCAGGTACATAATAGTATTCATCGAAAGGCCTTATATTAAGATAATTGGTCCTGAGGCACGACTGCAGAGCTTAGCACCAGCCGATGGTTTTATTAGCTATATGCAAATAGCGGTGATTGGGGGGGGGCTGTTGGCATCGCCCTGGATTTTTTATCAGTTATGGCTTTTCGTTGCCGCTGGGCTTTATACACAAGAAAAACGATATGTCTATCTCGCATTTCCCTTCTCAGCTGCATTGTTTATTACAGGTGCTTTATTCTTTATCCTTGTTATTGCGCCGCTTACCCTACGTTATCTTATATGGTTCAATGAAAATTTCCTTGGTGTCACCTCCAATTTCGCTTTCCCAAAGTATGTGTCTTTCATGGGCACGATGATGCTGGTTTTCGGCGTCGCCTTTCAGACGCCAATTGCCATTTTCTTTTTGAACAAGACAGGACTTGTTTCGAGCAACACCTTGCGGAGGGTGAGAAAATATGTATTGCTGGGGATAGTAGTAGTGGCAACTGCAGCGATACCCGGAAGCGACCCATTGTCCTTACTTGCCCTGGCGATTCCCATGTATCTGCTATATGAGTTAGGCATACTGCTGAGTTACTTCACGGTCCGTAAGAAAAAGACACAGGGTAATGAGTCATAAAAGTCCGGCTAAGTCCGGCAGCTCCGCAACGCCCCGACTGAGATTGTTATTGCTCTTGCTTTTTGACTAATCGAGGACAATCTCATCCAGATAGGCCGGAACAGCAACTTTCCAGCCCGTTTTTTCTCTGATGTAGTCGCCGAAATGTTTTGCGCTTTCAGGCTCACCGTGTACGATAAAAATTTTCCTGGGGGTCTTTTTGAATCCGCTTAACCAGTTGAAAAGCTCATCTCTATCTGCATGAGCGGAAAACCCATTTATTCTAACAATTTTTGCATTGACCGGATACACCTGGCCGAGGATGCGGACCTCTTTTTTGCCGTCAACGATTTGTCTGCCGAGTGTTCCGACGGCCTGATACCCTATGAACATTATAGTATTTTTTGGTTTGGTAATATTGTTAACTAAATGGTGTTTTATTCTGCCGCCTGTGCACATCCCTGAGCCTGCGATAATAATGACCGTGCCCTTTATATGATTAATCGCCTTAGACTCTTCGCTCGTCCCGGTCATTTTCAGTCCGGGAAAATTAAACGGCGATTCATCGTGCCGGATATGTTCGGCCATTTCCTTATCAAAAAGCTCTCTGTGTTTCTGAAAGACCTTCGTAATGCCGGCAGCCATCGGACTGTCCAGGAAAACCATCAAATGCGGTATCGCACCTTCCAGCAGCAGCTCATTAATGTAATATAGAAGCTCCTGGGAACGTTCGAGTGCAAAACTTGGGATGATAATATTGCCGCCGGCCTGTTTCGTCGAGTTTATAACCTCAGCAATCATTTTCTTCGTATCTTCTTTTGCCTGATGTACCCTGTCGCCGTAGGTGGACTCGATGAGAATATAGTCGGCTTGCTCAAAAGAAGTAGGGTCTTTCACGATGGGTCTGTCCGGTCTGCCCATGTCGCCGGAGAACAAAACGGTTCGGTCCTGACCGTTTATCTGTGCCTTAATCCGTATTATCGAAGAGCCGAGAACATGACCCGCATCATAGAAAGTTGCTTCAAGGTCGTTGCCAATCTTTACAGGCTGTTTGTATTTAACGGGCGAGAACAACGGGCAGCACGCCTCAACATCGGCGATAGTGTAGAGTGGGATTTCGGGATAAGGACCTTTGCGGTCTTCTTTCTCGTGTCTTTTGCGCTTGTACTGGGCATCTTCTTCCTGCAGTTTTGCTGAGTCCATCAAAATAATTCGAGCGATCTCCGCGGTTGCCGAGGTGCCGTATATTTTGCCTTTAAAACCTTCTTTAGACAGCTTGGGCAATAATCCGCAATGGTCCAGATGTGCGTGAGTCAAAAGAACCGCATCGATACTTTCGGGCGGAACTTCAAAAGGCTCCCAGTTTCTTTCCTTGAAGTGTCGTTCCTGATATAGTCCGCAGTCCACAAGAAGCCTGGTGCCATTGGCCTGTATCAAGTGTCGCGAACCAGTAACGTTCTGGGCTGCGCCGAGAAACTTTAACTTTAGCTGCATATTATGCCTTATTGTGTAAAGTTAATTTTTAGACAGAAGATTCTACAGAGACTCAGGGACAATGTCAAACAAAGAACCGGAGCGGTCAGGTTTTAAGTGCCGACTTTAGAGATACGAACTTTTCTGATAAATCGTTTTTTTCACCGGTCTTTAACTTGATAATTCCCTGTGACTTGCCACAGGGTGAAGAACATATATATTCCTTATTGAAGTTTTAGATACCCTGCAGCTTGCTGCAGGGAGATTCATTCTTATCATTCAATCATTGATTTGAGGGAAGTATTAGGTTGGATTTTCCATTTAGCTTTCGGAGATTGTAATGACCCGATATGCAAGATATTCAAGCGAGATAATGCACATAGTCCTTTTGATTAGTCAAATGGACTACGTGCTTTATAAAAGACGAATCATATAGTGTTTGCCGGGCTTGCCGTAGCCGGTTTTTCTTAATGGCGGTTTGCGGAAATTGAATTTTTTTCACTTGTGCACTTGTGCCTTATGCACTATATTGTGTATTGACAGGAAGATTTGGATTATGACGGCGAAAGAGTCACTTAGGGCCAGCATGGATTATATGTTCATCAGAGATACGCTTATACTACGCAGCGCTTCTCAGAGTAGTAAGCAACGAGCTACAAGCGACAAACTCTCCTATACCTTGTGCTCTTATACCTTGTGCTCTTTTGCTCTACATTATTTTTTTGGCTTATGTCAATATTGAGTCGTGGATACGTTCAGCCCGCTTGTTGATTAAGAATGCCGAGATTGGAACCGGCCGGGGCGGAGGAAAGTTAAAATCAAAATGAAACATTTCAGCAGTCTGTGAAGCAAACAGTATAGTATATATAGTCATTTCGATTAGCCGAAAGGACTACTTGTATTTTCTTAATAAATAAGAGATTAGGCGAGATACCCAACAAGAAAAAATTAAGCAAGGTGTTCAGTAATAAAAATAAAAGGAGTGCGGATTATGGTTTTTACTAAAAGACAGTGGGAGTATCTGAAAAAATGTTGGCATTTAACACCGAGAGAGATAGAGGTTGCTAAATTGGTATGCAAAGATCTTGATAATGCCAGGATCGCCGATAAACTGCATATTGCATACAATACAGTGCGTGCTCACCTTGGTAATATTTTTCGTAAGATGGAAGTTAAAGGTAAGACAAGTGTTATTCTGGAAATTATCGATGTACTACGAAAAGCCAAGATTTAGAGTGCTTTTTTTACTTTTGTTGATTGAAAATGACGCGATGCCGATAAGTTTTTTTTGATATATACATAGTCCTTTCGATATTTAGTTACATAATGTATTGACAAAGGCCGCAGAAATAGTCAGAATTTTTAGAAAGAACCCCCCCAGTAAAACTGGGGGCTAAATATCTTGGCGAATAAATTTGGGAGAAGAATTATGAGAGTTGATGTTAGTCATGTTGATGTGTGGGCTGTTAGTATCGAGGACCGGCCCGGTGCATTGGCTGAGAAACTTGAAGCTCTTGCCCAGGCAGACGTTGACCTTGAATTTGCTATTGCCCGCCGTGTGCACGAAAAGCCCGGAAAAGGTGTGGTGTTCGTTACGCCTATCAAGGGTCCCGGGCAGATAAAGGCTGCCAGAAAAGCCGGTTTCGAGAAAACCAAGTTGCTGTACGGAATCCGGGTCGCCACGGGCAACAAGCCCGGCTATGGTGCTGAACTAACAAGGCGATTAGCCGAAGCGGGTATCAACCTTCGAGGTCTTTCCGGTGCCGCCATCGGCAACCGCGCTGTCTTTCACCTGGCTTTTGACTCCAGAGATGATGCAAACAAAGCCATTTGCCTGCTCAAGTAAATTTGCTCCAGCGCCCCGAACCAAACAGGCGATACGATTTACTCTTCGAGTGGAAAAACCTCTGTAAGAGCGTGTGAGAGCTGTTGGATTGCCCGGCTCACCTGAGGAGATATAGATTGGCCAAGCTGTATTTGGGCAGGTTGAATCCCAACAAAATACACATCAAGCTTAATATTTTGGCAGACCATATCGACAAATAAGCGGGGTGAGAGCGTATGCGTTGAGATTGTGTATGAGTTTAGCTGCTCAGGTTTGAATATTCTTATTGTTCCAGGCGGAGCTCCAAAATCGATAGCATCAATGACAAGCAAATTCTCTGGGGCTTTTTTTATAATCGGCTGAATATAATTCTCCGGCACAGTGCTGGCATCTATCATCTCGGCACTGACTTTTGCGTGCTTGAGCTGCTCGCAAACAAGCGGTCCAGCCCCATCATCACCTTTTAATACATTTCCAATTCCGACAATAAGCGTTCTGGAACCACAAAATTTCCTTAGCTGTTCAAAAAGTTGCTTGTCCATAGAGCGGGTAGTGCATCTGGGTGACTGATTTCGCTGGCAATGTCACATTTATTACACTATTATGTGTTGTTATATCCTTGTAGTTGTCGGAGTTAAAAATTATTTTGTCAAATATACTGCAAGAGTGTCTATCTCAATTAGGGCCTCAAAACTACCATATCCTGCATGAAAATGCGGGGGATTATGGTCCTCGAAGAACATTTTAATGATAATACCATAGAATCTGCATATCTCAGGCACGGATGGACTCCCGTTTAATATCAGGAAACAATTCTTCAGGTTTTTTTCCGGTGATTTGCAGATATAGAGAATCGGGACATAAATCAACTTCCGTTCCCCACAACAATTCACCAGATGAACCTATGGATACTTTCCTGAATTCTTTATAATTGTTCCACAGTGAGAATACCCCTTTGCCAACAAGATGGGACAAATTCACTGTTCCTTCTGTGCCATCAGAATATTTAAGCCAGACACTATAATTTGACAAAACCTTAACTTCTGTGATTTTATACATTTTACACTATACCTCCTGTGAAAATTATAGCATATCTGCCACAATTTAGCAACCCAATGTTAAGGATAAGAGCTTGATGGAGTCGTTTCAATGGTATTGCCGGAATTGCTTGTGAATCAAGAATATTTGCTTTTTAGCATTCTGTGGACACTGTTTTGTGTAGGCTGAATATTATTTCTTCAATCATTTATATAGTTACCGCGGAATTTCACATAAGCTGCATTTTCTATAGCCGGATGTTCAGCTCGCATTTGCACTTAGGACACAGGATTCGCATAAAATCGCTCATTTGGACGCCTTTGCCGGATTGCTGCTGCTTCTGAATATCCTCTGGCTCTGTTAGGAGTGCGCCGCTTTTGGCAATCAATAAGGAAGGATTGGTATAGGCCAATGGGCCGAGTTTTTCATAAAGCCAGACCAGATGCTTTTTAGTGCCTATCAATGCACCACATTTTTCACACAATTGAAGCTCGAATTCGTGAGTCTCGATGGTATCTTCTCTGTTCAGGGTGGCCAGATCCCATTCATTTGAAAGTGTTATGCCTGTTTCCGTGGTGCAGTTAGCTTCGCAATTCCCACAAAAGATGCAGGTGTCGTATCGGTGCGAGATTCTTCTTACCGGCGGGTCAGCTTCAAGGTCGTCTTCCAGGCTCAAGCATCTGGGAGCGGGACAAACATTTACACACGCCCCGCAGCCGATGCACGTATCAAGGTCGAATTCCGGCTTACCCCTGTATCTTTCCGGCACTATGCAAGGCTTTGCAGGGAACCGAGTTGTAAAACGCGGCGAAAAAACCGCTATCACAGCTTCTTTTAATTCTCGTAACTTCGGCAAACGCAATTTTAGACTCCTGCTGGTTTTTGGTAATTGGTTATTGATTAATGGTACAGCACATATTTTCTTTTACTGCTTGTCAATTTCTTCTGCATATTTATCAACGACGCTGTTTTCCCACAATTCCACGCCGGAAGCATACGCACCTTTGGCGATTGCGTGCGCGGCAGTAGGTGAAGTTATCAATATGAAAACAGCGCAGATTATAGCTTTGGCGCTCATGGCCGGCAAACCGCTGACGAAGGCGACACCAACTAAAAGCAAAATGGTGCCGAGGGTTACGCATTTTGTTGAGGCCTGCAAACGGTTGTAAACGTCAGGCAGACGGACCAAACCTATACAGCCGGATATATCAAAGAAAATACCGATTATTATCAATATGTATCCAATGATATCAGTCATCGAAGCTTCTGCCCTCCAGGAATTTTGCTAATGCGATAGTGCCGATAAAACTTAATAGTGCCCATGCAAGAGCGATGTTAAGATAATAATCCTTTTCTGTAACGATTCCAATGAGGGCACAAAAACCCACTATGACTATGCCTAGTATATCAATGGCCACGGTTCTATCAGGTGCAGTGGGGCCGCGACCGATTCGATACAGGCACAAAAAACAACATACGAACAAGCCAATATAAAATACAGTTATCATAATTTCTCTTTCTCTTTTTACTCAAAAATCCTTTTTATAAACCATTCGAATGTGTTGGCAATAATTTTTGTTGCCTGCTCGACATCATCAGACTGGACGTTAATCCAGTGAATGTACAAATAACCGTCCTCGGTCAAATCAACTGTCATAGTACCGGGTGTCAGAGTAATCGAATTAGCCAATGCAGTTATTCCGGATTCAGTTTTTAGAGTTGTTTTTATTTTTACTATTCCGGGTTTTATTGGCATCTTTGGGTGCAGCACCCGGTAAAGTACGTCGAAATTGGCCTTAACCATATAGTATAAAAATACCGGCACATACACCAAAAACCAAAACAACCGCAGCGGCGACAAAAACACATGATGCTCTTTAGGCAACATCTCATGAAACAAAACCGCAACGCCCGCGGAAGCTATCAGTCCCGCGACTACAACCTGGATATCAATTTTGCCCTCAACAAAAGGCCAGGTCCAGATAACCCAGATAATAAACCCTAAAACAAAATAAATCAGACGCCTCATAAATTCAATCCTTCGAAACTATGTCCCAATTAAATTAGCTGAATATAAAAGTCCGTCCGTCAGCACCTTTACAGCCGGCTCAAGAATGTTGGCTTTCAAAGATGGCACAATTACAAGCAATCCCATAAGCACACATAAACAGGCCAAAAATACCATAGCGATAATCATAGTGCCCTTGCTTTCTTTGATATGCTGGAGGTTTTCCGGCAGCTCACCGAGAAAGACATATCTTTGGACTTTTAAATACATAATTAAAGTGCACAAACTTATAAAAACAATTATTGCCGCTATCCAGTAAAATCCCGCTTGAATAGCCGCCCATACCAGAATTAGTTTACTCCAGAATCCGCTAAAGGGCGGAATACCAACGATAGAGGCTGACGCAATGGTGCAGGTTGCACGCGTTACAGGCATTTTCGTCACAAGACCACCCAATTCCTTCAGTTGCCTTGTGCCGGTTGACATTTCCACCGAACCGCTCGTCAAAAATAGCAGACTCTTGAAAACAGCATGATTAACAAGATGAAACAACCCTCCGAGTATCGCCAAGGAAGCCCAGGCAACATTGCCGCCCGTGGCAATGATAAGCCCGCCGAGACCAATACCCAAAACCACATAGCCTATCTGGCTAATACTCGAATAAGCCATAAGCCGCTTTAAATCCCACTGTCCTATTGCCATAAACGCACCGGCAACCATACTTAAAATGCCGAGCACGATTAAGAGCCAGCCGATGGAGACCGAAACGCCAAAAATATTGAAAATCACACGAGCAAGGGCATAGACGCCAAGGGTTTTTATTAGTACGCCGGACAGCATTGCTGAAATCGGCGCCGGAGCCGATGGGTGTGCATCAGGCAGCCACGCATGAAATGGCACCAGAGCGGCCTTCAGGCCAAAGCCTACAATAAATAAAGCCAGAGCAAAACCAAGGCTGGCATTTAGCCCCGAACCTTGAATGGCTTTTGAAACGTAGGCCATATTAAGTGCGCCGGTGTTACCATAAACAAGAGCAATCGCAAAAAGAATAAATGTAGAGGCGATGCTGCCGAGGACCATATACTTAAAAGATGCCTCCAGTTCCTCATGCTCACAGCCAAAGCCGACAAGAGCATAAGAAGCCAAAGAAGCGATTTCCAGAAATACGAACAGATTGAAGATGTCTCCTGAGAGAACCAGACCATTCATACCTGCGACCATAAGCATAAATAGACTTAGGTATTTTGACTTGGCGGTGTACTGCTCCATATATCTGGCACTAAAAAGCATAGAAGCAGCGCTGACAACACTAACGATCAAAAGCAAAAGAGAGCTTAAACCATCAAGAACGAGATTAATTCCAAGCGGTATGGACCACTTGCCTACCTCATATACGGCAGACTGCCCGATAGTAGCAATAGCCAGCACAAGCAGCGAAATAGTTGCCAGATTGGCTAAGATTGTTGCAGCATCTTTGCCTTTCCTGCCGAAGACCGGCAGCACAAATGCCGCTACTAAAGGAACAGCAATGAAAATAGGAAGCGGTACGCTCATCCTTTTAGTCTCCTTATTTGAGTAATGTCAAGGGTGCCGTATTTCTCATATATTCTGATGCACATCGAAACCATCAAAGCCAGAGAACCTAAAGCGATAACGATTGCAGTAAGCACAAGCGCCTGTGGTAACGGGTCAACTGCGCTATTGACGAAGCTGGCAGCAATCTGTCCTGTTCCCGGTTCAAGGTAAGTTTTGTCGATGATTGGCGCTGTTCCGCCGGTTCGGTAGCCGAGCATAATCAGGAAAAGATTGACGGCATATTCCATAATCGCCAGGCCGATTACAATCTTGACGATATTTTTTTTGACGACCGTGCAATACAGCCCGACCATAAACAGTAAAAAGCATAACGCATAAGGCATTGGTTCTACTCCTTTCGGTTACCTGATATATCAGTTTTGAATATCGAAAGACTAAGAACTACCAGAAATAGAGACGCACCGACCTTCAGACCAATAGCAATGTTCGATAGCGGGATGGTGCCGGCACTTATAAGCCGTAACGGCTGACTATACTCGACCAGATAGTTGACAAAGAAAATACCGCCGAAAGCAAACCCCAAAATCGCTATGAGGGCAAAAAGGAACGCCCCCAGGCAGTCAATCTTTGAAGCAGCAGGCAGGGAAAGATTTTTCTCTGCAAATTCTCTGCCGAAGGCCAGCATAAGCAGCACATAGGAGGAAGCCAGAATCACGCCGCCGGCAAATCCGCCACCAGGGGTCAGATGGCCAAAAATAACGATGTTAATACCAAACAGAAATATAAGCACCTTGACCCAGCTGGCAACAGTCTTCACTATTACTGTCATCCCTTTCATTTGTCTGGCTCCTCCAGCAATTTTTTATTTTTTCTCCGCAGTAAAACAACAGCACCGAGAATCGATGTGAAGAGCACGGTTGCTTCACCGAGTGTATCGTAACCGCGATAATCAAGAATAATCGCTGCCACAATGTTTGCTGCTCCAGTTTTTGCGAGTCCTTCCTTTATATAGGTGTTAGAAGCAGCATTTGCTACTTTGGCGATGAGAGGCGTGCCGAAATCAGGCAAAGTTTCAAAAACTTTTATCCCTGCTAAGAAGATTACAAATATAATAACTACTGAAACAACTGTCCCGAAGAACTCTCTGTCTCCAGTTATAAAAGTCAGGTCGCGAGAGATTGTGGCGCGAATCAGAATAATCAATCCCAGAACCTCCACGACAATCTGCGTTATGGCAATATCAGGTGCACGAAGGAACAGGAACATTATAGAGGTACCGACTCCGACTGCACCGACGCAGATTATGGAGCTTAAAAGGTCTTTGGTTTCTACCGCAATAATCGCGGCAATTATCATAAACAGCAGTAAAATGTAGAATATAGCCATATTAACCTCACCGAACTTCGCAAACTACAAATATAATTATCAATAATCCCAAAACCACCCAGGTCAGATACATCGGAAGAATTCCGGAGTGAAGCCAGCGGAGTAAATTTGTTAATGCCAAGCCACAGTTTCCTCCCTGGTCATAAGGGTCAAAATACCCTTTTTCCTGGCTGGTATAAAGCTGCTTCAAGCCGCCCATTCGCGAAACAGTTTTGTAGAAATGCGTCCCTGGTATCCTCATATCTTCATTATTCTGCACCTCGCCACAAGTCCAGGTCGGCACAGTCCTGAGATTTTTAGATAATTTCGCGATAAGCCAGATGAGCATGCCGAGACCAATGCCAATTATTATCAGGATTGTAGCAAGCCCGGACGACCAGGTACTCAAGACAGGTTCTTCTATGCTTACACCCACGCCCAAGGCAGGATAAATAAGGTAATCAAGCGGAATCCAATAAGCGACTCCGAAAACCACACATAGCAAAGCAAGCACTATCATCGGAATGGTCATCGCCGGGGAAACTTCCTTTACTTCTCTTAAATCGTCCGGGAGACGGGAAAGGAACATTGAGTGCAGGAGTTTTACAAATGAAGCCAGTGTAAGCGCGCTACCAAACATTGCACAGGTAAGCCAGATGGGCCAGAGAGTGGCTGCTGTACCGGTTTGTGCAGTACCCATTTCAATTACGCCCTGATAAATCATCCATTTGGAGACAAATCCGTTGAGAGGTGGTATTCCGGAAATACTCAGAGCGGCAATCAGACAGGCAGTAAAAGTGACGGACATTTTTTTGCCCAGGCCGCCAAGTCTATCCAGCTCAGCAGTTCCGGCGGCCTGCTCGACCGCGCCGCCGCACAAGAATAAGCAGCATTTATAAATTGCATTGTTGAGCATATGAAATATACCGCCGGCAATACCCACAGACGTGCCTGTAGCTATGCCAAGTATCATATAACCGACCTGGCTGACAGCATGATAAGAAAGCAGCTTTTTGAGATTATGCTGAACCATTGCAATCATCACGGCGATAATAATAGTGGCGGCACCTATGATTGACAGAACGATAGTTAAAGCCGGAGAGTTAATTATAAATATTTCCCGCACGATAATTACCAATAGATAAATCCCCAGAAGTTTATCGAGCGCGGCCGGCAGCAGTGCCATCACTGAGGCCGGTGCGTATTCACCGCTTGTAGGCACCCAGGTATGTAAGGGCAATGCCCCTGCCTTAGTAATAGAGGCTGTCATAAGCAGCAGAAAAGCTATAATTGGCAATGCCGAAGTGGTCGCCAGACTAATGTCTGAGATGACAAAAGTCCCCGAAAGTGCCCATATCATAAACACGCCGAGCATAAAAGCGGCATCGGAAGCGCCTATCATTGCGAAACTTTTTGTCGCTGCGAAATTGGAATTTTTTCCACCTGTTGTTATTAAAATATACAGCGAAACGGTAACAATCTCCCAGAATATTAAAAAGAAAAGTAGGTGATTGGAAAGCAGTATCCCTGCCGAGCCGCCTATTGCAAGCAGAATCGCACCATAATACTCGTTGACTCGCTTTGCGTTCGGAGCGATTGATTTTAGTGAATATAAAGTTATTAACAGGCCGAAACCCATAGCGAACATTAGTATAAATGCTCCCAATGGTTTGACGCTCAGCATCAGGTTTAATTCCAGGCTATCCAATTGAAGGATAGGCCAGGTGAACCCCGTTAGAGCCTTTTCCTTTAGGGCCTCTAAAGGGGTGAACGCAGACTCGCCGCCGGTAAATATCTTGATGCCCAGCACAAACGTAACAATTGATATAATAAACGCTAATGCCCTGGACACCGATTTGAGTCTATTCGGCAAAAACAGCAGCACAAAGCCCACAATCAGCGGCAGAAAAACAGGGATACAAAGAATGTTTATTTCCAATTTAGAAATCCTCCAGCTTTAGCTCGGGTGCGCCGATTTCCTTCTTAATCCGTGCGGTTTTTTCACGGCTCAATTTCAGCAGTGCCTCATAATCGTGCACAACATTGTTTTGCCTATCGACAACCGCCAGTCTCTCGGTGCAGCTATAGCAGGGGTCAACCGCAGCAAGTGTAAGCGTAACATCGGCGATATGCTGACCAATGCAAGAGGCCCTGAAGGAAGGCACATTGACATAGCTCGGTGCTCTGATCTTGTGTCGGATCGGCCTGTTGCCGCCGTCGCTGCGGACGTAATGAAACGTCTCACCCCTCGGGGCCTCGGCGTGGCCACAAGCCTCGCCCGGCGGTATTTCCTTAACCTCCACGGCGATAGGGCCACCTGGAAGCTTCTTGAGGGCCTGCCTGACCATCTTAATAGATTCGAGGGTTTCCAGAAGGCGGACAACTGCCTTGGCAAAAACGTCTCCTTCGGTCGCAGTTATAACATTCCAATCCAAATCAGCATAAGCCGCATACGGGTCATCATGCCTTACGTCGATAGCAACGCCGCTACCTCTGGCGGTCGGGCCTACTACCGCATATTTGACAGCATCTTCCTTGCTCAGCGTGCCCACGCCTTTGAGCCGGGCGTGCAGAACAGGGTCGTCAAGCACCGCTTTGGTGAGCATTTCAGTTTTCTTTTCGATTTTGTCCAGCTCTTTCAACATCTTAGGTATAAGCTCATTTGGGATATCTTCCCGGCAGCCGCCTACCTTGACGTTCCCGTAATTGTTTCTGTTACCCGTTATTTCTTCCAACAAATCGAGCACCGGCTCACGATACTTCCACGCCCACATAAAAACGGTATCATAACCGATAAAGTGCCCCCCAAGACCTACCCATAACAGATGGCTGTGGATACGCTCAAGCTCGTTTATAATCGTGCGGACGTATAAAGCACGGTCCGGTGGTGTTACGCCGGCAAGCTCCTCGACCGCATTTATGTAAGCTAAAGGATGTGACGCTGAGCAGATTCCGCATATACGGGACACCAAAAACGGAACCTGGTCAAACTGAAGTGTTTCACTGAGTCTCTCTATGCCGCGATGGTTATAAGATATTCTTACGTCTATATCTGTTACGATTTCACCATCGACGGTTAGCTGGAAAAATTCCATCTCTTCCTGCAACGGGTGGAAAGGCCCGACTGGAAGAATCGGTTTCGACAGTGGAACGACTCGCCGGGCGGGCGATAGCGATTGGATAGTTGGACGACCGGATGGTTCACCGTCTGGCCGTTTTGCCGGCATCTTCGCATCTTTCCTCAATGGATAAACACCCTCAGGCCAATCATCGGACAGAATCAACCGCCGCATATCAGGATGGTTTTTGAAATCTATCCCTAATATGTCGTGTATTTCTCTTTCTATCCACTCGGCGCCCGGTAGAAAAGGTGAAATAGATTCAATTGCCGGATTTTCGCGGTCACGAATGAAGGCTTTTAAGGTAACAAAACAGCCGGTCTCGTCATTTGAATAATGGTAAAGAACCTCGAAGCAATCATCGGAGTCAATACCCGTAGCAATTACAAACCTTAAAGGCACATCTTCAAAAAGAAACTTATTGACGGCGTAACTGTTTTCAGCCTCACATAAAAGGAAGATTCTATTGTCCGCCTTTTGCTCTATATCGAACTTGTCTTTTATTTCCGACAGCTTGTTGTTTAGCTCTTCCCGGTTCATACTTGTATCCTGTTATAAAACAGATAGCGCCTTTACTACGCCGGATATCATGGCTTCCGGCTTCGGCGGGCAGCCCGGCACATAAGCAATAATTGCATTGGGGTCGATTTCTTTGATTATCTTATCCACCGGTCCAACTACATGGTAAGCACCATTAAATATACCTGTGTCACAAGCACAAGCACCTATCGCAAAGACAACGCAGGGCTTCGCAGTTTGGCGATACACTTCCCGCAGTCGCGGAGCAGCCTGGGCGGTAACCACGCCGGTTACCAGCAGAGCATCGGCATGTCGAGGTGAGCCAACCAATTTGATGCCAAACCTCTCAACGTCATACTTAGGCGTTAGCAAATTGACAATTTCGATATCGCAATTGTTGCACGCGCCGGTATTAACGTGAAACACCCACACCGATTTTTTCAATGACCATATTTTCCAGCTCATAAATTCGCCCCTTCGACCCTTCGGCTACCCCTTCGACTACGCTCAGGGCTACGGCTAATTCAGGGCAGGCTTTTATTCGCTCAGGACAAGCTTATAGCCAGTCAATGCCATAATGACTGCCTATTGATGCAAGTATAACAGCGACAGCCAAAGCAATCCCGCAATAGACCCAGAAAAACTTCATCGCCTGGTCAATCCGCAGACGCGGGTTGGTATTCTTTATCAAAATCAACAGCACCAGAACCAAAACATACTTGCCGATTCCCCACACCAACGGCCAGCCTGTCGTGCCGAATCCTCCGAGAAATACCATCACCAAAAACAGCGGCAGGGCCACAAGCATCATTACCTGCATAACCTTCCAAACCGCAAGCAAAGCCCCGGAATACTCTATAATTATGCCGCCGGCCACCTCGGTTTCCGACTCGGCTATATCGAACGGGACAAATCCAAGCTTTGCCTGAACACATAATAACGCAGCCAAAAACGCTAACATTCCAGAGATGCTAAGGGCCGGGGTATATTCGGCGATTGCAGCTAAATTCAACTGCCCGCCGGTCTTTATAATCACCACAATAAAGGCTAAAACAAGCGGCAGCTCGTAACCCATTACCAGTTTCATTTCTCTGCTGGCGCCGAGCGCTGCATGAGGACTGGCACTGGCGCTGCTGCCGAGAATCAACGCCAGCGAAGGCAGCACCATCAGATAAATCGCTACGATGATATCACCAATAAAGGCCGTCTGGGTGATAGTTATCCGCCAGAGCATTGTTGAGAGCAATAACACGCCTGCAAGACCGACAAGCGGGGCTGCGAGGAAAACGGTTCGCTGAGCGTCTTGCGGTATGAGAGTTTCTTTGCCCATAAGTTTCATAATATCGTAGAAGGGCTGGAAAAGCGGCGGGCCGACTCGCCATTGCACAAGGGCACTGACCTTGCGAACTATCCAGGAGGCGACCAGACCCAAAACGACAGTGAATACAAACCCTGGAAAAATCAGAATCCAGAACAAATTCTGCATTGCCTCAATCATCTCTTTGCCTTTTCCCTTAAAAACGGCTCCCACAAAATGCCGCCGGAGACCTTGACAACGATACCTTCGAGAACCTCTACCAAATCACCTTTTACCTCAACTTCTCTGTAATCCAAACTTGCGTCCTGACAGGTATTCACGCACAATGGTTTTTCCCCCGGCGTCAATCTTCCCCTGCACACGTCGCAAACACTGCTCGGGAAAGGTATCAAATCTGTATATATCGTTCCAAATGGGCAGGCTATTGCACAACTGCCGCAGCCGGTGCACAACATATTTGCCCTCTTAAGAACACCGGCATCATTATTCTTGGTCGGCACTTTCTCCAGGGCTCCCTGAGGACAGGCGTTGATACACGGTGCAGCATAGCATCTGCGACATATCAAGGCGAAACGAATCATCTCCAGCAATGAGTCTATCCCTTTGTTCCGGGGATGATGCTTGTATGAACACTGAACTTCGGATTCATCCTGAAGTTTGCATTTTGCCAAATCGATTATTAACTTCGCACCCATAATTCGTCTCCCGTTTCCCGTAACCCGTGACCCGCACCACGAGGGACGGGGCACGAATCAATCCCAAATATTCGGGTAGCCTCTTATCCGGTCATAGGTAAAAACGGGGCCGTCTTTGCAGACATAATACTTGCCTAACATACAATGGCCGCATTTGCCTACACCGCAGCTCATATTCTTTTCCATTGAGAGGTAAATCTTCTCGGCAGGAAATCCAAATTCCAATAATTTCAAGGTTGCGAATTTCATCATAATCGGCGGACCACAAACCACCGCCGCGGCATTTGAAATATTCACGTCATTACGAGCCAGGATAGTAGTTACCACGCCAACGTTGCCGGCCCAGCTGCCTTTTGCCACATCGACAGTAAGTTTTATATCTACATTATCAATTTTTTGCCAGGCGCCGAAAAGCGTGTTTTTGTAGATAAAATCGTCGGGTGTTCTTGCTCCGAATCGGCAAACCACAGATTTGAAATCCTCAATTCTCTCAACCAGGGTCAAAAACAAAGACCTTATTGGCGCCAAACCCACACCGCCGCCGATGATATAGACTTCTTTGCCTACAAAATCGTTAACCGGATAGCCCTTACCATAAGGCCCACGAATGCCGACCTTTTGTCCCTTTTGGCACTCGTGTAATAAAGCCGTTACCCGACCTGCCTTCATAATCGTGATTTCCATCTTCTTAGTATCTGAAGGCGATGAGGAAGGGGTGAAGGGTGCTTCACCTTCGCCGGGCAAAGTCAGCTCCACAAACTGGCCTGTTTCAAACTTGAATGTTTCTTCCAGCACAACGACAAAACTCTTAATCGTTGGCGATTCGTCTATAATATCAACAATTCCGCCGTTTATGGGTTGGTAGAGATTTCGATTCATTTTGCAGCTTTCGCTTTTGTCTTATCTTTACCTTTAAGCTCTTCATTTAACTTTTTTAATACCTTGCGGATATCCACTTCGCCCGCCTCGGCATCGACACATCTGCCACAGCCAACGCACATGTTGATTCCATACCTGTCGAGAAAATAAGAAAGCTTGTGCATAAAACGATGTCTCAGCCTGTCTCCGAGCACTTTGCGTGGATTTGCACCGCCGGCCACTTCAGCATAAGCAAGCCTCATGCAGCCGTCCCACATCTTCATCTTGGCAAAGTAATCCTTCTGCTTGGTGTCATAAAGGTAGAAGCAGTGACAGGTGGGGCAGACCCGCGTGCAGGCCTGACATTCAACACAGGTTTTCGCTTCCCGGTCATAAACATCGGAATCCCGGCTGTTTTCAACAATCTCATTAACCGGCAAATCAAATTTCAGGTCGGCATTATTCTGCTCGAGCTGCTTTTGTGTCTTGGCCCTGTTCTTGTCTCGCTCAGCCAGCAAGACATCTTCAACCTTAGCAAAAAGGTTGGGGTATTTTTCTATAAAATCTGTGCCCTTTTGCGAGCCGGCTTCGATGATAAAGCCATCTTTTACCTGCGAAACATTCAAATCAAACCCGCTCTGTGCAAAGGGGCGTCCATCCATAACATTGCAGAAACAGCTCTCGGCCGGCTCGGAACAATCAGATGAAATTATGAACATTTTCTCCCGCCGCGCCACATAAAACGGGTCCTCAAATTCCTCTTCCAAAAAGACTTTATCCAAAACTTCGATGGAGCGCAAATCGCAGTCTTTCAGCCCAAAGACGGCAAATGGCTTTATCTCTTCCGGCTCGAAGGGCTCGGGGAAAACCGCAGCAAGCTCCCGCAGCGGAAATAAAAACTCTTTGACAGGCATACAGGCGCGTATGTTATTGAATTCGACCGGGACATCGGCAGAGGGGTCGTATCTATTATACACATAATGCTTTCCGGTCTTTTTCGGAACATAAAGGTCCATCTGTTCAGCAACGGCGTCCAAAAATGGCTTTAATTCACTTATAAGAACAGTCTGCATTTTACTCACTCGATTTACATAATGATGTAACGCAGCGCCTTGTATTCCGCTGGACCTAAATAGTCAAATAGAATCTACTATTTTTTTGCGACTAACAGCATAATTATCTAATTTTATTTCAACATTTAACTTACCGGCATATAGTAAGGCAGGCAAGCAAGGTCCATCGCAATATCAATGGTTATTACCTTGACTTTCTTAGGTACCGCTATATAGCACGGAGATAAATTCAGAATACCCTTTATACTCGCTTTGACCAATGCGTCCGCTGTCTCCTGGGCGACCTGGCGCGGAACGGCCATAATTGCAAGCTTGATTTTCCGCCTCTTCAACGTCCGCAGCTTTGAAACGTCTTCAATCGTGATATTCTTTATTTTCCTGCCGACTTTTTTAGGATTAACATCGAAAGCGGCAGTGATATCGAAACCATATATTCCAAAGCCGGGATGCGTCAAAATCGCCGAGCCCAGATTGCCCACTCCAACCAGGGCTGCTTTTTGACCAACATCAAGTTTGAGAATTCTTTTGATTTCCTTTGCGAGCTTTTCGATATTGTAGCCCACTCCGCGAGTGCCGAAATCGCCAAAGTAAGAAAAATCCTTCCTTATCTGCCAGGGATTAACGCCTACAAAATCAGCCAGCTTTTTGCTCGAGATGCTTCGTCGTCCCCGCTCAGACGCAAGCAGCAGACCTCGCAGATAAATCGGCAGCCGCCGGATAGTCTCATCTGGAATTCTTCTGTACCTCATTTTACTATCCTACGAATACTTAGTGCTTGCGTTCACATTCACAAAAATTGTAAAAACGATTCTTATACAAGATGATTCTTGCACCCGTCAAGAAAATTCAGATAATTTTATTCGGCCCAACGAAAAAAACATTGGCTTAATTGCTTTATAGATGTGAAGTTACTGTCTATCGCGGCGAAAAACACGAAAAATCAAAAGATTTTTGTAAATTTTGTGCCGCAACAATATCTAATTGCAATACCGGCCTGCCGGATATAAAATTAAAAGAAATTTATCAGAACGCTTTTTTCTTTTAGGTCTGTTAAGCCGGGCTCGAGCATAATTGATTTTCTTTACGGGAAAAATCTGCGTTTTGCGTAAATTTATTTGTGTCAAAAGGTCTTGCGCCCGTAGCTCAGTAGGATAGAGCATCGGTTTCCTAAACCGAAGGCCGCAGGTTCGAATCCTGCCGGGCGTATTATACAAAACCCTGAAAACACAACAGTTACGGAAAAATCTAACACCGACCCCAAACCCGAAAATCGAAATCTTGCTGAAATCTTGTTTTCGAAATCGGAAATTGACCCCGACCTGAAAACGATTATCGAGCGTTGGCCGAAACTATCATTTGAACTTCGCAAGGCGATTGTTATAATGGTGTGGTAAAGTGTAAGGAGATTATCTATGAGTGAAGACGAAAAACAGAATAACAAAGAGAGTGTGCGACACATAAACGTCAATGATGAAATTAAGATTTCAGATGATGTTACAGTTGAAGTTTCGGATTTTACCATAACTGCCCGTAGTGAGAATAATGAAGAGCATAACATTGTTTTTCCACAAGCAGCTTCGAGTGATGTGATAGCTCAATCTTTGAGTGATGCGTTGTGCATTCCGGCGGACGGTTCCGCTTCTTTCCAAGATTTTATCATAGAGCATATTGAGCAAGTAAGGAAGGAGCCATGGGAAGGTAAGATGAACTTTAGTCTGCCCTTACAAAAGCTCCATCCCCGTCTGCCTAATCTTAAAATTTTGTCATTGGAACTGAAAACAGGTCAGAAAAGCACATACAAGAAATATACAATCAAGAGCCAGCAGCTGAAAGATACTTAAAGGTTCTCTCAAAATAAAATTTAGGGCAGCTTGGCAGCGGTGAGGCTTTCGGATTCACCTTCCTTTCGCCTGCCGTTGCCGAAGCTGCTCGTGAAAGTGAAGGTGAAAAATGAGACCATATCACGACTACTAAGACAAAGACGCATATACTTGTTACGACAACCTCCATCACTTCCGCATAAACTTTGTATATGGGGCAGGCATAAACAAAGCCGAACTCTCGGCTGCTCTTGATGCTGCTGAGCACACCCTGCCAGAAGACCGGGATCTTCGTCCATGCTTCTTCCATACTTTATACCTCTCCTTGGCCAACAATGATTATACAGTCTATATAAAACGGGAAACACAGAGAAGTTTCTTCCTGTATAAGAAGTTCCCGTTGCTTCTTCCATTAATGAGCAGAATATGCAAACTGTAGGCCGAGGTTAAGCGCGAGATTTCGGATTTCAGCGAAAATCTTTCCTTGCCGGTATATAATGACAGAAAGCTTGAATTTTTAGATGGATTTGATATTCTCTGTGGCAGTCTTAGGGACTCCTTACGGAGAGCTATTAAAAAAGAGTCTTCCGGCTTCGTCATGCGACTACGCCGCGACAAGACGCCGCGACAAGCGGAAGATGGAATTTTATATGGGAAATGTCAATCACAAGGAGGTTACTCAAATGAAAAATTGTACTTGTTTTTTAACTCTAACACTGCTTTCTATCCTCTTAATTTCAATTAGCTGTCATACGTCCGAAGCTGATGTTTTAAATGTAGCCGATAACGTGACTATCGTTTGTCCATCAGGTGTAATGGCAGCAGAAAATTTGGCAGCAAAAGAGATTCGCCGTTATCTGTATCTTCGAACCGGCAATCTGGTCCCTATTGTCCAAAGCAAAAATAAACTGCCTTCGAAAACTTCCCTGATTGTCATCGGACAAAAGAACCGCCCTGCTGTCAAAACCCTGATAGCTAAAAACACAGAGCTGGCGTCATCAGTAAATTCGTTAGAACATCAGCAATATCTGATTAAGACGATAACTTTTGGAGACCATCAGGCTGTACTTATTACCGGCGGCGACCCTATCGGGACGCTTTATGCCGCTTACCGATTCGCCGAACATTTTGGCGTGCGTTTTTATATGCATGGCGACACAATTCCCGACAAGCGCATCACTTTGAAAATACCCGACCTCGACGAAAACGGCAAACCCTTATTCAACCTCCGGGGAATTCAGCCATTTCACGATTTCCCCGAAGGGCCGGACTGGTGGAACACCGATGACTACAAAGCCATCATTGCTCAACTGCCCAAGATGCGTATGAACTTCATCGGCTTGCACACTTATCCTCAGGGTGGTGTAGGGCCGGAGCCGACGGTCTGGATAGGCATGCCAGGTGACTTTAACACGGACGGAACCGTGAAGTTCAGCTACCCGTCAAGGCATTTCGCCACGCCCAACACCACCGGCTCCTGGGGCTATCAGCCGGCAAAGACGGGCGATTACACTTTCGGTGCGGCGCAGATATTTGAACGCGACGACTACGGCCCGGACTATATGCGAGGCATGAATCCCTGGCCGGAGCTTTCTCAGGAAAAAGCCAACGAATTGTTCGACCGAATGGGCGAGACACTCAAAGAGGCCTTTGAGTATGCCCATACTCTCGGCGTTCAAACCTGTGTCGGAACGGAAACACCGCTTATCATACCTGACACCGTAAAAGAGCGCATTAAAACTATGGGCAAGGACCCATCCGACCCGGCTGTGGTGCAGGAAGTCTATGAAGGTATTTTTCAGCGAATTACCAAAGCGTATCCATTAGATTACTACTGGTTCTGGACGCCCGAAGACTGGACGTGGGGTGACCCGAAAGATGAGCAGATTGAAGCCACGCTGACCGATTTCCGCGCCGCGATTGCAGCAGCCAAAAAGGTCAATCCGCCGTTCACATTAGCTACCTGCGGCTGGGTTCTGGGACCGCTAAAGGACAGAGCGTTGTTCGACAATGTCTTGCCGAAGGAAATGCCTGTAAGCTGTATCAACCGTAATGTCGGGTTTGCGCCGGTTGAGCCCGGCTTTGCCCGCGTTAATGGACGTCCAAAGTGGGCCATTCCCTGGCTCGAGGACGACCCGGCACTGATTATACCCCAGCTTTGGGCCGGTCGAATGCGGCGAGACGCAGCCGACGCACTCGCCTACGGCTGCACGGGCCTGATGGGCATTCACTGGCGAACACGCATCCTCGGACCCAACGTCTCGGCATTAGCTCACGCCGCCTGGGAGCAAAGAGGATGGAATCCTGACTTCGGCAAGGAAGTCAAACCGCCGGAACCAAAACTCTCAGAAGCTCGGCAGGACGGTAATGCCGCTCAGTTCCCCAATAATCCCATAGCCGACACTCAAGAGGACCAGCTTTACCAAACGGTCATCTGGGACGTAAAAGCATATCGGCTGAAAGTTCCAAACGGCTCTTATACAATAACTCTCAAGTTTTGTGAGCCTCACTACAATGCGACCGACAAACGAGTTTTTGGAGTGAAGCTGCAGAACAAGCCGGTTATTGACAAGCTGGACATCTTCGCAGAAGTAGGCCAGAACAGGGCACTGGATTACACCTTTGAAGATATGAAAGTAACCGACGGCCTGTTGAATATTGGGTTTGTGAATATCGTAGAGTTTCCGTGCATCGCCGCTTTTGTTGTGCAGGGAGAGAGCATTACAAGGAAAATCAACTGCGGCGGACCGGCTTACAAAGACTACCAGGCTGACCTGCCGGCATCGGACTCCGACGACAGACCTCGCGACCTGCCGGCGGACGATTTCTACGCCGACTGGGCATTGACGCAGTTCGGGCCCGAAGCGGCTGAACCAATCGCTAACTTATTTACAAGTCTCGATGGAGGACCAACGGCATCAGAAAGAGGCCAGCTTGCCCCCGACAGTCGCAATCGGGGGCGAGCCACCAACCTGCCCCGGCCATCTACCTGGGTAAACGGCCCCGGTGGAATTAACCCGGATGAAAGACCCTGGGAACAGGTAAGCGAGGAATATGCTTTTGTCGAGAAAATAGCCGAGCTGCGCCCCCAGGTCAAAGGAGAAGGTAATCTGGAACGGTTCGATTACTGGCTGAACAACTTCCGCTATCTGCGGGCGATTGGACAGGTCAACTGCACCTGGGCAAAGTTTAACGCTGCGATGAAAAAAGTCAAAGACCAGAAGGACCCCGATGACCGGAAGCGATTGGCCCGGCAGCTCGCCCTGCCGCTCAGAAGGGAGTTAGTCGCACAGGCTGCCGATGTGCACCGGTATCTATTGGCAACTGTTACAACGAATGGTGCAATGGGCAATGTAGCCAACTGGCAGCAGCACATTATGCCGACGTTGCTTACCGAACCAGGCCGTGAGCTGGCTAACATCCTCGGCGAAGACCTGCCGGCTGACGCAATGCCTTCGAAAAACTACGACGGCTCGTTGCGAATGATTGTACCGACCGTGCGCACCAGCCTGGCCACGAGCGAGGACTTAAAGCTCAAGGTTATCATTCTGGCTCAGAACCAGCCAAAAGACGCAGCGCTTTATTGGCGACCAATGGGTAAGGGCAAATATAACAGAATCGCCCTCACACATATCGCACGTGGAGTGTATTCTGTCAAGATTCCTGCCGACAAGATTAAGACCGATATGGAGTACTACGTCGAGGTCAACTCAACTGACGGTCGGCGGGTTAACTTTCCAGCTACCGCGCCAAATATCAATCAAACGGTAGTGGTTAATGGTGACTAAAATAAGTGAACTAAAGTTTGGAGTGCCTAAAGTGCCTGAAATAAGGATATCAGTGTATCAGGAAATCAGGAAGCAAGTTATCAGTATATCAGGGTATCAGGAAAGGACAAATTTATGCTGTGCATTTATCCTGATAACCGATTAACCGGTATTATTAACAAGGAGAAATTAAGATGAGCAGATATGATTACACACGCCGCCATTTCCTCAAGACCATAGGTCTGGGAGCTGCGGCTTTTGCCATTCAGGGCTTTCGGGGTACTTCAAAGCTCTTTGCCAGCGAGACAACAGATACAAAACCCAACTTTGTTTTTATTCTCGTTGACGACCTTGGCTGGATGGACACCGGCTGTTACGGCAGCAAATTTCATAAAACGCCGAATATCGACAGACTTGCCGCTGATGGTATGCGGTTCACCGATGCTTATGCCGCCTGCGCAGTCTGCTCGCCGACCCGGGCGGCCGTAATGACGGGACGCTATCCGGCTCGCCTCGGCGTTACCGACTGGATTCGAGCCCGTTTCCAGGGAGGCAAAATTCCCGAAAACAAAAAGAATCCGACTGAGTATGTCGGCGGTAAAAACAATAAGTTGCTATGCCCGCCCAACGCACTGTGGATGGAGCTTGAAGAAATCACCATTGCCGAAGCTCTAAAATCGGCAGGATATACTTCGTGCCATATCGGAAAGTGGCATTTGGGCGCAGATGATTGGTATCCGGAAAAGCAGGGTTTCGATTTCAACATCGGCGGCTGCGACTTCGGCCAGCCCCCAAGTTATTTCGACCCATATTCTCGAGAGGGTCAGGGACCAATACCAACATTGAATCCTCGTCAAAAAGGCGAGTATCTAACCGACCGCGAAGCTGATGAAGCGGTTAAATTTATTCGCCGCTATAAAGATAAACCTTTTTTTCTCTACATAGCCCACTATGCCGTACATACACCCATCCAGGGCAAAGCCGACTTAGTCTCAAAGTACAAGGCTAAAAAGCCCACAAATCAGAAGAACCCAACATACGCTGCAATGGTGGAAAGCGTGGACGACGCGGTGGGCAAAATTTGTTCCGTGCTTGACGAGCTTAACCTGGCCGAGAGGACAATCATTTTCTTCACCAGTGACAACGGCGGCCTTATGGGCGTAACGAGCAACGACCCTCTGCGTGCCGGCAAAGGCTATCCATACGAAGGCGGTATCCGTGAGCCGCTGATTGTACGTTGGCCGAAAGTTATAAAACCCGGCACAGTCAGTAATGAGCCGGTAACCAGCGTCGATTACTTCCCGACCATTTGTCAGGCCGCAGGTGTTCCACTGCCGCGCGACCGTGACATCGACGGCGTTTCTCTCCTCGGGCACCTAAAATCCCCCGGCATCCAAAAGCTGAACCGTGATGCCATCTTCTGGCACTTCCCACACTATCGCGGCAACATTGTGCCTTACAGCATCGTTCGAGAGTGTGACTGGAAACTTATCAAAAGATATGAGACTTCGGCGAGCTCAGTCGAGCCGGGCAAAACTTTTGAGCTGTATAACCTGAACGGAGATTTGTCCGAAAGCAACGACCTCGCAGAGGTGCTGCCGGAAAAAGTCAGACGGCTCGATGCTAAATTGACCAGATGGCTGAAGCTTTCCGGCGCTAAGCTGCCCAGGCCGAATCCAGACTACGAACCTGATACCAGCTCGGAGAAAAACAAAAGCAGAAACAGGTAAACGCAAAAAGACCGAACAAAGCCTCCGCAAAGTTTCCCAAGATATTTTCAATTATAGAATCGCAACCATCAAACATTCAAATATCTCAAAAAAAGTTATCATTTGTCCGTCAATAGACGTGAGGCGCAGGGGGAAATACGATGAACAACATTAGTTTCACTTTAACTTGAGAGGTACGCCTTTATCGCGAGCTTCTGTTACGAACGACTTTATCTCTTCCAGGAGTAGCTGCAATTGTTGAGTATTTTCAAGCAGATTTTCGTAAAATCGTCCATCGTTAATGAGCTTGGCAGCACTGCCTTGGCCATCGTTTATCTTCTCCAGAATTTGCCGCAATCCCACTGCCGCTTTACCTATTTCTTCACTCGTATCAACCATCGCAACAACGAGCTCTTCGACTTTGGCATCGGCATTTTTAAACGTTGCGGTACCTGCAGCGGCAAATTGCCGGAATTCTTCTATCGTCTTCTTGGCCTGCTGCATCGTCTCCGTAGCCTGCTGTGACGCATCAGCCAAATTAGCCAACATTCTCTGAAGATTTTCTTTGTTGTTGGGGTGGCCGATGATATCGTTGGCGTTACTAATAAAAGTTCTGAGGCCATCAGCCACTTCATCCAGTTTTTTCTGGCTTTCTTCCGGAAAAAACTCGCTGGTCATACCGGTCGAGCCCTGCAGCCATACTTTATCCACCAAAAATATTGTTTCCGGCCGGCTCGGGTCAAGCGGCACTTCAGGCTTATCAGGGTGCTGTTTAAGTTCGATATAACTGCTGCCCAACCCTCGCGTCATCAGCTTTACCTCGATATTGGAGGGAATATTGACGTACTTTTTGTCGATGCTAAGAACAGCCACCGTTTGATAATACTCTAAGCCGTTCACCATATCCCTTCGTATCTCCGGAGCCATAACCTTTGTGACTCGACCGATTTGATAGCCACAAAAGCGCACAGGCGTATCCGTCTGCACTCCCGGCGCTGTCGGGAACTGAACGAACACCTGAAAAGAACCCATCTTGGTAACAGCGGATGGCAAATCACCGAACTTAAATATCAGCCACATGAGCGCACATATACCTATTATCACAAAAACGCCCACAATCATATTGCGTCTTCTTTGGGTGGTCTCATAGTCACTCACTGTTCAGTCCCTTTCAAATCATTGCGGCCTTCCAGAAATAGCTCCCTTATAGCACGCAAAGGATAGCCGCTTTTGTTAAGTTTGTTTATCAGTTTAATTCGCTCAATACCTTTTTCATCAAACATCCGTCTGCCGGTTGGTGTCACTTCTGTCGGCTCAAGCAGCCCGACCATAAGGTAATATTGCAGAGATTGCCGGGAAATGCCAGCTTTTTTTGCGGCTGTACCTATAGGCGATAACTTGCTTTTCTCGCTCAACGCTCATCCCCAAAAAGGCAAAAAACGAAAAACCAACTGTCGATTAACTATTCTCTATTGACTATTTTCTATTGTCAATAGTCAATTGTCAATGGCTTGCCCCCGACAGTCGCAATCGGGGGCTTGCTGCCGGGCGTGGGTAAAGCGGCCTGCCAGTTGGCCGGGTCATTGCCTGAGTGATACTCGTCGGCCAATATCCTCTGTAGGACATAGCCTTTACCATCCGGAGCTTCGGGCCAGGGCGGCACATCCGCATAAATCACTTCATCCACAATTACCCAGCCAATCGATTGGCCCGGCTGGTCCGGTGCCAGAGGTTGTTCCAGAGCGAGCCGTTCGCCGGCATTGGAAAGACTGCCCGACCAGGGTCCAAGCATATCCACTCCAGGAGTTAATGAGCGAGTAGTATATACGGCGACGAAGGCATCCAACCGGGAAGTCTCTACAATCGGGTCGAATCCAACTACTATCAATCTGCCGCCGGACTGAATCGAGGCGCCGGGAGGGAATGTATAATCAACCGCACCATCCAGCCGCCATGAGCCTGCTGTATTTTCCAGATAAATAAGGTCTTTTGTGGGATTATATAGCTCAATATACTCCTGGTTTGAATCTGCAGGATGATACATCAGCTCATCGATGACTGCGTGCAAGAGAGGATTTTCATTGGCAGAATCCCGCGATGGTGTCATAGCAAGCCAGCACGTCCCGCCATCCGGGTAACGGCCCAGAGATATATCGTTCTCCTGACCCTTAAATCTAATACAGTCAACTATGCGACCTTCCAAAGTACCGGGCAGATAAGACAAAATTACTTCTTCCCCAGCCTTGTTCAGACCAAATCCGCTGCTGATAGGATTATGGAAGCCGGCAACCTCGTCAAAACTAATCCAGCCATAGCCGGCAATATCAATCGCTGGAATGGCCCATTTCTTTAAATCACCGATGTCATCACTAAGATACCAGTGGCGCAGATTAATGCTCGTTCCGGTGGCATTATAAAGCTCTATCCAGTCGTTAGATTCGTACTCCGGATGCAGAGGGTCAATATAATTGGTATGGGCCATAATTTCGTTAAGGACAACAGTAGTTAATGGTTCCGGGTCGTCCCGTCCGGGTGAGCCGCCAATATCACTGCTCGCACGCCAGTTGCCGCCGTAGTTTAAGGAGCCTTCAGGCTCACCCAGCAGGGCGGAATTCAAGACCACCAACGAATGTCCCCCGCCGTCGGAAGATAACGGCCAGCCCCGGCCACTGTTGTACTCGAATTCAGCAATGATTCCGTTCCAGAAATCTATCAAGCTTATGTTTTCACCGTTGTTCGATAACTTACCAGAGTACTCACCGGCAATTTTAGCAGTTAAACCAAATCCATAACGAGACCTGAAAGCAGCTTCGTTCCTTACCACAAAGACAAACTCGCCGGGCCAAAGGCTCGTAATCCTGCCATTACCAAAATCAAATGTAATACCTTCTACGAAGCAAACATAGGACAAGTCGATGGTTTCGTCGCCGATATTTTTCAATTCGACAAATTCAAATTCATCGCTGTCGGTCAAATCCCCTGCAGGCGCACCGGCAGGATTGTACATTATCTCGGTGATGCGCAGGTTCTCCAGGATACCGGCTGACATCGGCTCACCCGCTATGAATTGAACCGGGTCGGACCAGTGACTCCATCGACCGGTATTGTCCTTCGTTCGGCAGCGAACCCGATAGGTTCCGCCAACATTTACCACACTTGCAGGTATTTGTATGTTACTGCTAAAGTCCGTTATCTCTTCACTTTCCCAGACAGCATCTATCTCATATTTTCCCGGCTTGGTTTGATAACTCGACGGGATACTACTTGGATTGACCGGTTCTGCGGTCAAACGGATGTCAACAAAACAATCGGAGCTGTCGCTCAGGTAAGAGTTGATTACCTGTACTGCGATAACGTTTGTGCCGGAAAGGAGATAACTTTGAGGGTCAGCTAAAGTATAAGCAGTAAAATCATGGTTCTCTGAACGGTTGCTGACAGTAGCGTTAAACGGCAGCTCAGCCGAGGGGGTGTTACCAGAAACAACATGGACATCATTAATCCAAATGTTGACACCATCATCGTACTTAGCTTCCAGCACCAGCGTTCCGATAGAATCAACGTCCGTTACATCAAATGTCTTGCGCAGATAGATTGTCGTGTATTTACCTCTCATATCGCTTAGATTGGTTACGATGAATGACTCACCGTAACCGATAGCTGTTTTGCCGCTGAGCCAGCCTGGGTCATTAAAACTAATCTGGCGCCACGACACGCCTCGCCACAGCGGCGGCTCCCGCGTACCTTTGAAATATTTCCATTCGGCACCGTCCTCTATTAAGACGATACCTTGACGCCCGGATACGACTTGGGAACCGGGGGCTACCTCGGCAACACGCCATTTCATCGCGGCAAAGGTACCGCCGCCCTGAGCGTCACTAAAGGGGCTTGTCTCAAACGTAAGCGCATTGCTCGGAAAATCAGGTCCACAGGTTGCTGTTATGTCAGGCTTGCGCGGGATATCGGGGTCATAGGTGGGAGTATCAAACTCCCTATGGCTGGACGCAACGTAATCTTTCATTATCTGGACCATTCCGGGGAAGTCTTTCGTTGCGGCTCTTTGATAAAATCGGCCTTGGTCTGCCTTAAACGAGGCCGGACGGGAAAGGTACTTTGGGTAGGCTGCGTCGCTCATAACCCAGTGGTAGTCCCACATTGCCCGGTCGGCGTCCACGATTGAAAGTCCGCCGCCGGGGTCATCAATAATAGAGGCAAACTCATCAATCAACTGTTCCATCTGTCCGGTATTGTAGAGCAGGTCGTGAAATTCACGGAGGCGATTCAGAAATTCCAAAAAAAGGACTGGACGCTCATGGATTCTTCCTTGTTTTCTAAACGGGTCTTCGCCGTCGCCATACATGTTATCGGCCCAGGTCAAATCGACATCCCACGGCAGCTGCGACCAGATACCGGACTGAGGGTTGAGGTAGAAATAATAGTTTTTTCCGTACCCAACATCACCGTGATGAACGCCCTCGACGACGGCCCGGTAGGAGTAATAGCAATCCAGATCGATGTTATTCCGCCACCACTGCTCGCTCGGGTCGGGGTCATAGTAATAGCCCTGCTTGAACGTCTCGAGGTCTGACCCATCTGTAACCGCCGTGGGACCCTGGTTATCCAGCTCTCCTCTGTGACTTTCTATCTTGTAAAGATTGCCATCAGGCAGGTCATGCTCTTCTAAAAAGTGGCCGTCCATCTGTTCGATAACTAAGTGAAACCCCCAGAAATCACCGTCATACTGCGTCCCACTACGGGTTATTGGCGGATGCGCAGCGTTAAGCATCCCATCTTCGTACTGCTCATCAATGATTCTGAAGTGCACCCAGTTGGTTTTTGGAGCCGGAACCCCAGCCATATTGAAGAGCTTGAAAGCGAGCGCTTCAAACATTCCATGCTCGCCGCGGTGCCAGTAGTCACCTTGCTGAATACAGGCCGAGAAGTTGAATCTGTTCCATTTGGTTTTGTACTTTTTGCCGTAATCATCGCAAGCCTGGAAGTAGTGGCCTCGATTGAAATCGAACTTCCACATATTCTTGCCCATGGCATAGCGCCAGACACCGCCGCGCATGCGGTACCGGATGTGGTCATAGACTTTTCCGTCATAGACCAGCGTACCTCGCCATTTAAAATCCTTTCGTTGGGGGTCACCCTGCTCGTGCCGCTCAAGCCAGGTGGCTCCTTCAACGTCTGATTTCTTACTGATAAGATGGTAAACCGGCAGACTCCGCATAACCTCAGTTCCGTATTCGACCACAGGAGTAACGCCTGGCTGGATAGCACCACGCCAGGCCGGCACGCCGTCATAAACGAAATATGCAAGATTCGGCTGCGGGTCATCGCTATACGGCACTACAAGACTGCGTCCGCCGGTATCTGTAACTGCAATACGGTACCGTATCAGCCGACGGTGGACCTGCAAAGAGCCTGGCATTTGTACCGTGTAAATATCATCATTGGCTATTGTATCGCCGTTAAATCCGTCATCTTGCATCGCGATGTTAATCCAATTCGAGTGGTACTGCCAGTCGTTGATGTTAATATAGCTGCCGGGTTCGACCACCTGGTAGTTCAGCATTACACTGGCGACACCGTCGGAGTCGGTTACCTTGGCTGTGATGATTACCGCTTCGCCCGACTTAGGCTGTTCGGGATAATGTTTCACCTGGCGGATATGAGGTGGGATGTTGTCGGCATAAACCTCTATGTTTTGCGCCGCCGGCGTGGGATAAGCCGAACGCCAGCTGCCACCAAGGTCATTATCAAAAAACGGATTTACTAATTGGATAGAATGGCCGCTGCCGGGTTGGTTATCCGGCACTCCCTCACCCACTGTAGGCCAGGGAAACCCAAGTTGATAATCAACCCGGTCGATTTCCTCGCCCTCGGCGTTGCGAAGCTCGATATTCTCTCCGTCATTATCGAGCTTGCTTTCGAGCTCGAACGGCCCAAAGAGCAAAGCCAGTGGTATGGCGAACCTGCCGCTGCTCCATTTGGCGTGAATATGAGCCGGATTCTGAGCCACGATAACGTAGCCGCCTGCCGGTAGTATCGCCCCGGCTTCAAACCGGTAAGAGATACCGTCACTGAAATACCAGCCGGCAAGGTTAACATCTGTTGTTCCAAAGTTATAAAGCTCGACAAACTCCACCAGCTCGGTTTTAACATCAGGGTTGTAGTGAATCTCATTAATCACAACCGCCTGCTCTCGCGTTACACCCTTGTCTGCCGTCGCAGACAGTAAAGGGGGTGTGAGCGAAGGAGCAATCTCACTCGTATCACCTATTGGGGCACTCGTGCTATGGAGCGAGCTGCTTCGCAGTGCAGCATCGGCCTTCACAGTCCGTAAGGACTCCGTAGGAGAACCGGCTGATGATACGATTATTATCAAAGCAAACAATGGGATTCTGAAAGACCTGAGCATCTTCCGACCCCTTCCTCTCTGATTGTTTGGGCCACTAACTGCGGTTAACTCTTTATAAACCATTACTTATACTTATTTTAACATATAAACAACAGTCGAGTCAATGTCTTTGATAAAATGCGCAGTTAAAGGTAAATAAACTTCATAGCATCTTAGAATTGACACTCGTAGTCATCAGACCGATAACAACCTTTCCAGGAACTTTATTTCTCTGTTTACTATTATCTGTTGCCCAAGAAGTGTTTGTCGTTCCCGTGGAAGCAGGAATCCAGCTTTTTCACTCTGGGCGCTCATTTTCGCAGTGGTGACATCGTTGGTTTTTGCTTTCCGCGACAGGAACTAACCACAAAAAATCCAGAAGTAGCTGATGATTAATGCCGATAAATTTCCGTTGAAAACTGTTGAATGGATATTCAGTTGGGGGGAGGGGTTATAATTTATGAATCATCCGGAGCGCCAAAAAATAGACGGAATTGTTAAACGGCCCGCTGAGATTATAACTATCAGTCATAACGCGACCATCAGAGCGGCCGCGGTTAAGATGTTTACTAATAAAGTCGGTTGTCTTATCGTCAATAATGACAATGGGGACTTTATCGGCGTCGTGACAGAGAGAGATATTGTCAACCGGATGGCCGCCTCCTCGATAGATATTGAGAAAACCACTATAGACGAGATTATGACAACCCAGGTTATCTCCTGTTCCCCCAATACTCCCTCCAGCAAGGTCCGGGAGATTATGACTTCTCATCAGATTCGCCATTTACCGATTGTCGATAACAAAGTTGTGGTCGGAATACTCTCGACTCGCGACCTTATGGCACGACAGCTTCTCGAAGACCGAGCGGCAGCCGAGGAAGTCGCAATGCTCTCGACTTGTCTGAAAAGCATCGACTTAAACGAAGTCGCCGACATAGTTACTCGTGAGGTACCCAAACTCTTCCAGGCCGAGAAATGTGTTCTGTTTATTCGCCGAGATGATTCTACGACTAAAGCCTCTGCACTAATCAGCTACAACAATTGTTCCTGCCCCAAAGAGTCACTGGGTCAAATAAAAGACATACCACAATTTTTTAACAGAGCCGAATTTCACTATGACAGCATCCCATACGTTTGTGAAAAGCTGGGGGGGCAATCTCCCCGATTGGTTATTCCCCTTAATATCTCCCTGGGAAAAAACTGTTTTTCCCACGATTCTTCGCTTTTGCGAAGCAAAACCGCCTGGGCGAACCAAAATGGCGGGGGCGGCAGGGGCTGCTATTTGTGTATGTGCGGCTTAGCTGCCTCCACCGCCACAAATAGGGAGCTGACATCCTATAAGGCAAAATTGGCAAGAGAAATCCTGAACTCCCATCTGACTAATGCAAAGTTGTATCAAGAGGCAAGGCTGACTTCCCTGACCGATGCCCTAACCGGAGTAGGCTCAAGGAAGCTTCTTGAGGATAAGCTTCAAGCCGAGTGCGCCCGCGCAAAACGCTACAAACGTCAATTCTCCGTTGCAATCATTGACCTCGACAATTTCAAAACAATCAATGATATATTAGGCCATGCCGCCGGCGACGATACGCTCAGAAAACTTGCTCAATGTATGAAAAGCCAGAAAAGAATACCGGATGTGCTCACACGCTACGGCGGAGACGAATTCGTTATACTAATGCCGGAAACAAAAGCAAAAGATGCTGTTACATTATCGGAAAGGATTCGAGTCAAGGTCCAGGAAATAAAGGTCGTGGAAAACCTCCCGATGACAATCAGTTGCGGGATAGCACAAAGCCTATCCGACGCTGCTGATTCTCCCAGAGAGCTAATTCGCAGAGCGGACCTGGCTCTGTACGAAGCCAAAAGTGCCGGACGAAACTGTGTTAAAGTCTGGGACAAAACTATGTCAAACGCTCTAAATGACAACGACATCGAGAACGAGAAGATTAAAAAGCTCCAAAGACGCATTGACGGCCTGTCGGTGCAGGCGGAGAAGGTCTTTCTTCAAAGCATCTGGGGATTGGTTCAGGCCCTTGAAGCGAAAGACCCTTATACAAAGAAACATTCCGAAAACGTAATGCACTACGCCGTCGGCATTGCCAAGACAATGAAAATCGAGCCGAAACAATTAGAGACCATACGCCGTGCTGCAATGATTCACGACATAGGAAAAATTGGGATACCCGATGCAATTTTATCAAAACCGGATAAGCTAACACCTCGTGAACGCGCCGTCATTGGGCAGCATCCGCTTGTAGCCGTCCGAATTCTCGATAAAATGACTTTTCTGGAACAGGAGATAGCTATTGTTCGACACCATCACGAAAAGTGGAACGGTCAAGGCTACCCGGATGGGCTGTCCAATACTTCAATACCGCTCGGTGCCCGCATTATGGCTGTAGCTGATACATTCGATGCTCTTACCTCAAATCGACCATATCATAATGCGCGCTCTCTTACCGAAGCAATCGAAGTTCTGGTCGATTCATCTGGTTACGATTATGACCCCAGAGCCGTTAATGGTATGGTCGAATGGGTCCAGAAAGTTCGCAGCCAGCTGGGGGTAGCTCAGCTCACGCCGGAGGATTTGCTGGATTCACAAAGGCAGCTCGACCAAAGCTCTATGGCTCCGCTTGTTGCCGAAGCAGTTACTAAATAATCCTGCAGCATAAGAGTTTTGATGCGGATACTCCACAGGACGCCTATCGGCGGCACGCCTCCGAAAGGCATGACCGTTTTGACACACATCACATCCCGTTACGCAAAAACTCACGAAACGCAGACCTATTCGCTATTCGTGTCGCAGTGATTCTATTGGGTCCATATTGGCTGCACGATAGGCCGGATACAAACCAAAGATTATCCCCACCGCGGCACTGATTCCAAAGGCCAACACTAATGAGCTGGTCGTAATCACCGTGCGCATCTGCCCAAAATGGGTTACAAAAAATGGTATTAGAGACCCTAAAATAATTCCAAGGATACCTCCGAACAACGTTAAAATTAACGTTTCCGAGAGGAATTGAAAGATAATATCTCGCTTCTTGGCTCCGAGTGCTCGGCGAATACCTATCTCTCGCGTGCGTTCACTCACGGTGGCCAACATAATATTCATAATTCCAATACCGCCAACCAAAAGTGAAATCGCAGCGATTGACCCGAGAACGATGGTGAAAATCCGCTGAAATTCCTTCGCCCGCCTCATTAGTTCCAGCGGAACGGTTATTTCGTAGTCACTTTTTTTGTGGAATCGACTCATAAGCGTCTGCACGCTCTGGCGTGTTCCCATCACCTGGTCTATCTCTTGGACCTTGACGATTATTTCCTGCAGCTCAACTTTTTCTATTGTACCGGTGCCTGCGGTAATCTGCATCGACATCTCACCAAAACGATTCCGAACAGTATTCAGAGGGATATAAATGCAGCCTAAGTTCGCACCGGCCTTCTTTGCTCCCGTGGAATCTTCATCTTTAAAACTATTTGTCGCTTGGGTATTGGCCTGTTCAGTAACAATGCCTACTACTCGATAGTAATCACTGGCTATCTTAACATCCTGGCCTAATGGGTCGTCAAAGGCGAACAGCTCTCTGACCAATTTTTCATCAACAGCACAAATGCCCCGTTTGTAATGCATATCTGTGCTGCTGAGAAACCGACCGTATTTTAACCGGACATTCGATATTTCAGGATACCACGGCACTGTACCGATTACTTCTACTGCCACCCTGCGAGTGCGATACTGGGCTTGCTGGGAGAGACGGCGATTCGGTACTATAACCTGGACGTCCGGTATGCCGTTGCGGAAACGCTCGGCATCGGCATAGGTCAGACCATATTCTTTCAGGGTTTGCTGTTGACCACCGGCTGTTTGGTCTTCAGGAGGATCTACTGTTTTTATAATAATATTGCGGCTGCCAAGCTGGGCAATCTTTTCCTGTGCGTCCCGACTGGCCCCTTCACCTATGGCAAGCATTGCAATAACTGAGGACACGCCGAAGATAATGCCTAATGCGGTCAGAGTCGAACGCAGCTTGTGCATCCACAGGCTTTTTACACCCAATTTAACTGTACGCTTAAAACGAAATAAAAACATAACGTGTTTACCGCTTATTATATTCCTGTTTTTTTATGCGTCCGTCTAAGAGACGTATGATTCTTTCGGCACCGTATGCGATACCCTCATCGTGGGTAACGGCTATCAGAGTCTTATCCTGCTCATGTAAATCGTGAAGAATAGTGAGGATCTCAGCACCGCTTTCCGAGTCAAGATTGCCCGTCGGCTCGTCGGCTAAAATAATAAGAGGGTCGTTCGCCAATGACCTGGCTATTGCCACTCGCTGCTGCTGACCACCACTTAATTCTGAAGGACGATGCTTGAGCCTGTCCCCAAGCCCTACCATTGTGGCCAATTCCTTGGCGCGTTCGGCGCTTTCCTCCTCGGTAAAGCCTTGGTAATACATTGGAACCTCTATATTTTCTATGACATTGAGCTGGTTGATAAGATTGAATGACTGAAACACAAAACCAATACGGGCACCACGTATTAAGGATAGCTGGTCATCGTCGAGAGCGGAAACATTCTGCCCCCCAAGCAAGTAGTCTCCGCTCGTGGGACGATCGAGGCAGCCAATCATATTGAGCAATGTGGATTTGCCCGAACCGCTGGGTCCCATGATAGCTACATATTCGCCGCTGGCGATGGTCAAATCTATTTCGCGCAATACCCGCAGCTCCACTGTCCCAAGCTGGTAATTCTTACACAACTGCTTCATCATTAATATCGGAGCATCACTTTTTAAATCAACGGTTTTGTTCACTTCCTGCATTCTCCGTTCGTCCCCCTCGACTTCCGCCTTGTCTCATTCTTTCACGCATACTCTTCATAAGCTCTGCTTTAAACTTTTCCGGGTCGCTCTTACGCAGTTGTTCCAGCTCTTTGGCCTTTTCCGGCTCGGCCTCTGCCAGACGCTCCATTATACGACCAATCATTTCGTCTGTTAGCTGAAACTGTCTGCCCTGTGGCTGTTTTCCATCCTGCGTTTTTTCTCCACCCTCCGGTGGTCTCATATCCTGTGAAGGTTCACCCTGCGGTCTTTCTTCACCCTCCGATGTCCTTCCCCTACGTGTGCTTTGCCCATCCCCGGACCGTTCGGCTCTCCGCTCTCGGGTCTGGCCGTCAGGCTGGCCCCGAGTTTCCGTATCGTTCACATCGGTCGCACCCGGCTTTGCTCTCCTCTGTGGTATTGGCTGTTGCTGTTGGACCGAGGCCGGGCCGGTCAATTCACTGAAAAGAGGAGGATTGAGCATCACCTCTTCACCGACCTCCAAACCTTCAATCACTTCCACAAATGTATCATTAAAAAGCCCCGTTCGCACTACACGTTCCTGAGGACTCTGTGAGGCCATAACGTAACAGACTTTCCTGCCGGCGCGATTCGATACTACCTGAATAGGCACAATTATAGCATTCTCTAATTGCTCTACGAGAATCTGTACCTTGCACGACATTCGACTTTTAAGAAAATCATGGGTGCCGTCTATCTTAACCAGGGTTTTGTAAACCTTAAGGTCGGGATTCATAAAGCCACGCTGCTGGTCTGGCAGCGGCGCTACCTCAATCATTTCGCCCTCCAATACTTTGTCGGGGAAAGCATCCATAACTATAGTTGCAGGCTGACCCGCCCGTACCTTATCAACCTCGGTCTCATGGACGCCGATTTCAGCAATCATTTCCGCAGTATCGGGCATTGATATAATCGTTTGTCCCTCGGAAACTGTTTCGCCTTCAGAAATAACTCCGCTGCTCATTCCGCCGCCTCTACCTCGCATAGCCCTAAACATGTCGTCGCTGCCGCCGGTACCATATACTACCAGACCCGGAGCCTGTGCTCTAATTGTACAAAACCCGATCTGCTCTTTTACTTTTTTGACTTGCGCTGTTTGCCTGTAAAGGTCTTCTTGGGCGGCACTTAGCCTTACCTGGGCCTGAGACAGCCTTGAACGGCACTGGGCATAAATCCGCTGTAATTGGCGACCGGCCTCAATGTAGCTGCTAAGGTTTTGCTCGGCACTTTTCGGAAAATCATATTGTTTAAACAAATCCAGAGACACCCCGGCACTTTCTCTCGAAAACTTACGATTTTGTAAATTTAACTCATCTTTTTGGAGGTCGAGGTCGGAAACGTAATTTGCATCGTGAAGTTTTCGGGTCCCGGCCAGAGTATCTTCCGCGTTTTTTAAGTTACCCTCGGCCATGGTGATGTTATCTTCCAATCTTTTCAGCTCCTCCCCGGCAGCCGACCCATCCAATAAATTCGGGTCATTCTGAACTAACCCAAGAAAAGGTGCTATATGTTCCGTCAAGTTTGACACTTCATTTACATCTTTAATCAATTTCCCTGCGAGCTCCGCACCCAAATATTTTTGAAGGTCCAACAGAGCAAACCTTACTTTCAATTGACCCTCCGCAATGTCGCTTTCATTTTGTATTATCTGAATGTCACGTGCCTCTGTTGCTGAGGTAACGCTTTCCGTGTTGCTGGTAAGCTCCTTTTCCTCTTGTATTAATCGCTCTGCCAAGCCCGAAGAATCCAGTTGTACAAGCACCTTGCCGTTATTTACATCTTCTTGAGTAACATAGGTGCCCGCAGGGACGACACTGAGTATTGTTAACTCTCCCGACTCTCTTCCTCTTTCGACCTTACATTTGTATTCTATTGATTTATGGGCCCTGATACTGCCGCCTTCGGTAACGGTGATGGTCAAATTATCACGGCGCACTGTGAAGGTTCCGCCGCTCGAAGTGCCTATGCTTGCATCCCTTTTTATCGCTGCCGCCACTAATCCCGAGACCAGCACCGCCACTACAATAAGAAGCAGCAGAATCAACCACCGCCGCTTTATGCGTCTTCCAAAACGCTGACTTTGATTTTCCGATGTGGTTTGATTTTGTTTGTAATTTTTCATTGTACTCTTTGCTCCCACATTCCATCTGGTTTAACCTGCAAAATACCAACATCACGAAAGAAGCTCATTTTAGCAATTGTATGATTGACTAAAGCTCCCGTAAGTCCATTTTGAGCTCCAACCAAGGCGTCCTCTGTTTCCAGCAAAAGCCGTATCGTACCTCGCCCGTATTCTAAAAGCAATTTCTGTTCTTCCACGCGCCTTTTTGCCAGTTCTAAGCCGATTTTTTGAATCCGGTAAGTTTCTCCGGTCTCGGCCAGGTCGCGATAAGCCTGGCGCACGTCCAATTTGACATTCTCCGATTCATTATCGTATGAGCGCTGCCGCTGTTCCATTGATATCAGCGCCTCTCGGTAAGCATTACGTTCAGCTTTTCGGTCTAACGGCAAATCGGCTGCAAAGCCAAGATTATAAGTCCCCCTATGGAATTCTAATCTGCTAACTTTGGTTTCCTCGGTCGAGCTTACCTCGGCGCTGCCGGTAAGATTTAGCTGAACGCCAAGCCCTTCAGCAGCTAATTCGAGTTTGCGTGCCGAATCTTCAAGCTCATTTATTGTGTTAGCCAGGTCCAGACGCCGGGCCAACGCCATCTCAATCGCTTCGGCTTCCGTATATTCAGGCTGGCTTATGCCAATTGCTTCCAGCGCTATCAGCTCATTCTGGTCCAACACGATGTTGGCATCGGTCGGTAAAGACAACCTTATTTTGAAACGGTCAAGAAGCTTTTCATATCCTTGTTGGGTTTTCACAAGTTCGTTTTCTGCACGAAGTAGAACCTGCATAGCCTCATCCGCATCGGATGGGGCCCTTTGGCCAACTTCAACCTCCATTTTCAACTGGTTTGTTGAGTCAATCAGTCTTTTATAGCTTGCTTCGGCGATGGTTACTGAGTTCTTTTGTTGTAACACAACATAGTAATTACTTATAATGTCAACTACAAACGTCTGACGATAACGATTGAATGTACGAATGTCATATAAAACGTTTCGCTCGGCCTGGGTCAGGTCTTCTCTGGCGACCTTGCCGGCACCGGCACCCAGCAAAGGCACAGTCACCCAATTATCATCGCCGCTCAAAACCGAACCTAAAGTGGTTCTCGGGTCGCCGGTAAGAAAACGCATCCAGTCAACTGCGATACCAACATTGAACAACACACCGTCAAGTAACAATGATTGCTGTTCAACTCCTCCCGAAGCATCTATTCTTACATCATCACCGTTACTCTTGTTATCCACGTAACTTCCGTCTATAGTCCCAAACCACTTTAAGGCATATTTATACCTTGTTCCTGTTAATCTAAGAGCCGATTTGTAAAGTTCTTCTTTTTGAGACTGGTAATCCCGATTAAATTTTGTAGCAATTTCAACGGCCTTTTGAAGATTTATGATACGTGACTCTGGTATCATTTCTGCAATTTCAACGTCATTTGGGGACGCCGGGTCATTATAATCACTGACCGTATAATTGGTTTTTAGGCCGAAGTCATCTTGCCATTTGTTGTCGATAATCTTATAAACTTCCTTATCGGCATCGGCTTTATGGTACGCGGGACTGCACGCACCGGAAAAACCAAAGATAACAGCAACGCCGAGCACCCAGCATAACAATGTTACAGGTCGAAGCTTGCAGTACATAAAATTCTTCTCCAACACACTTCCAAATTGCCTGATACTATTATATTCGAATGTAGCTCATTATAAGATAAGATGTTAGAAAACAAAGACAAAAATCTCCCCCCTAAGTGCTCCCAATTTTGAATATTTGCCGTAAGTTTCACGCCAGGTTCCGGTTAAATCTGCACTTTCATCGATTTATATGCCTATACTAAAAACAGCAGGCAATTCCATTGCTGATTTTTAGTCCTTCATCATAAAATTACAGACGCTTTGGTCTGTAAAAATATTGCAAAAATCTCATAATCTTCACTACATAGCAAAATAGCATCTAATTTTGTTGCAAAACGTGGCAATTAAGTGTAAAATCACAGGTTGCTCAAAGCTGGCGGCGTAGCCAAGAGGCCCAAGGCGACGGTTTGCAAAACCGTTATTCGCCGGTTCGAATCCGGCCGCCGCCTGTCTTTTTATCTTCAACCCATAACCCAGGCGGACACTATGAAAGTAAATATCGAAAACTGCATTCTGGAGCTCCTCGATGGCGATATTACCGAAATGCAGACCGATGCTATCGTCAATGCCGCCAATGCCCGACTGATTTTGGGCGGCGGGGTCGCGGGGGCAATCAGAAGAAAAGGCGGTCCCAAAATCCAGCAGGAATGCAACAAAATAGGCGGAACATTTGTTGGCGGCGCTGTAATAACATCCGCCGGAAATCTCAAAGCAAAACACGTCATTCACGCCGTAGGGCCTCAGATGGGAGAGGGAAACGAGGACCAAAAGCTAAAAAATGCAACGCTGAATTCTCTTAAGTTAGCCGATGAAAATAATCTAAAGAGTATCGCTTTTCCGGCCATCAGCACCGGTATCTTCGGCTTCCCTATCGAAAGGTGTGCCGAAATAATGCTCAAAACGGCAATCGATTATCTTAAGGGCAAAACCGGCCTGAAAAAGATTGTCTTTTGTCTCTTCGGCAAGGAAAGCTTCCAGGTCTTCGCAAATCAGCTTAAACAGGAAATCTCTGAATGAGGGCAATAATATTAGACAAACAATCGCCAATCGAGGAAAAACCCCTAAAAGCCGCCGATTTGCCCATACCAACGCCTGATGATAACCAAATTCTTGTTAAGGTCTCGGTTTGCGGTGCCTGCCATACCGACCTCGATGAAGCTGAAGGTCGGCTGAAGCCTACAAAGTCGCCAATCGTTCTTGGCCATCAAGTGGTTGGAAAGGTAGCTGATAAGGGAAAAGACGTAACAAAATTTAAAATAGGCGACCGCGTCGGAATTACATGGCTTTATTCAGCTTGTGGCAAATGCGATTTTTGCCAAATGGGCAATGAGAATCTCTGTAACCAGGCAAAATGGACCGGCAAAGACGCCAATGGCGGCTACGCAGAATTTACTGTCATCGGTGAGGATTTTGCCTATCACATCCCTAAAGAGTTTTCAGATTCACAAGCAGCTCCGCTTTTATGTGCCGGTGTAATCGGTTATCGCACACTGAGACTTGCGGACGTAACAGATGGCCAAAAGATTGGCTTGTTTGGTTTTGGAGCATCAGCCCACATCGTGATTCAGATAATCAAACATAAATTCCCTGATAGCCCGGTCTATGTCTTTACGAAAACAGCCCGGCACGCCGAGTTAGCCAAAAGCCTCGGCGCCGTCTGGACAGGTCGCTCCGGCGACCGGCCGCCCGAGAAGTTAAACAAGATTATGGATTTTACACCGGTTGGGGAATGTATCCGGGATGCCCTGAGCGCTCTGGAAAGAGGCGGTCGATTGATTATAAACGCAATTCGTAAAGAAACACCTGTCCCGCCGCTGGGGTATGCGGAACATCTCTGGCTCGAAAAAGAAATAAAGTCTGTTGCCAACGTTACGCGCCAGGATGCACAAGAATTCTTGCCTTTAGCAGCCCAAATACCTATCACACCTACAATCGAAGAATTCCCGCTAAGCCAGGCCAACGAAGTGCTCTACTCGATTAAAAATTCCAAACTTCGTGCCGCCGCCGTCCTAAGGGTCTCCGAATAAAGAGCTCAAACTGACCGTTTTTAATGTCATGCTGAGCAAAGCGAAGCATCTGGCCTATGTAAGCATCTTGACACGAAATCCACGATATCGTATGATGGACTTTAGCCCATGAGGTCTATGAAATATGATTGGGTTGGCAGTTGCCATTGACAAGACGATAATATTGTAGGGTGGGCTCGTTAGCCCACCAATCTCGATTAATGGGGATTCAATCTTTGTCTATGGACGACAGGGAAAAAAGTTTTGAGCAGTATAAAAGGCTTATAAAATCGTTTGCTGATCCTTGTAAAGGCATAATTTATCATTATACCTCAGCGGAGGGGTTCAGGGGTATTGTAGAACGAAACGAGATATGGTTAACCAATACAGAATTTGTCAATGACCCTACAGAGTGCAAGGCGCTGCAAACAGAAAGGGATTTGTTCAGTGAGGGTGAGCTTACTAATGATCTTGTAAAACACGCTTGGGATGAATTCATAAAATCTCCACGTGGGGATAATAACACTTATATTGCATCTTTTTGCAGTGGTGAAGAGTCTCTCGAACAATGGCGCGCTTATGGCAATTTTTGTATCGGTTTTGAAGCGAAGAAATTAGTTAAAAATCGTTTTAACTTATACCAGTGCGTTTACCATAAGGAGGAAATTAAACAGTGGATTCTCGATAAAGAAAAGTTAAGAGAATGTGTCGATTTTCATCCTTTAGAAAAAGGAGGCGCAGCATATTATATAATAATGGCAGGATATCATCTAATCTTTGCTGCCTCAAAAAAATATAAAAATGAAAGTTATGAATATGAAAGAGAAATTCGATTGATTGCGATATCTAATTCTTTTCATACGTTAAAACAATTTCCTGACAATCGAGCGATGTTTGAGGATGATCCTCCGATACATTTTCGAAAACATTCTTGTCTTGATGTCCCCGTACCGTATGTGAAATTTTTCATCGATGAAAAAGAAGTGCAAGAGAATAGAGAAGAAACTGCAGAAGAGACGCCCAGGCAAATGAAGGAAAGCAAATTGAGGAGGGAAAAAAATAAGAAAAGGGTTCTTTTGCCAATTAAAGAAATTCTAATTGGTCCTATGCCTTACCAACAAGAAGCAAAGATTGCATGCGAGATATTATTATGTGAAAAAGGGTATGAAAATGTCGAAGTTAAAGCTTCTTCTATACCATATCGAGGATTTTGAGACTACACGTGATGAGAAACTATTGAAGAATAATAGGAAAAATAATAGGGAAAGCCGAGATGGCTTGAGGTAATTGTACAGAAAACAATTACTTTCCCTAATAACCGAAATACTTTGGTCTTAAACTTGTTTCGGACAAAAGACTCAAGGCCAAACCCAAAGAAAGGCAAGGTGATTTATGGCAGGTATATCTCGAATAACCACTGAGGAACGATTAGAAAAGCTGGAAATGGAACTGGCCCGTGCGAAGCGGCGTAATCGCCTATTGCTGGCTGTTGTGCTGCTCGCAGCAGTAGTAATGAGCGCAGGCATAGGCAGCCGTAAGAAGACCGTCGAGGCCAACGCATTCTATCTCGTTGACGAGAACGGCAAGAAACGCGCCAGTCTAGGTGTGTACAAGGTTGGTCCGAAGCTGTTCCTGTTCGACGAGGACGAAAAGCTCCGCGTCGCTCTGGGTGTGGACAAGAATGTGCCGTTTCTTAGCCTGTCCGATGAGAACGACAAGCTACGGGCCATGCTGTCTGTTGACAAGGATGGTCCGAGGCTGAGCCTTTACGACGAGAACGGCAAGGGCGGCGCCATTCTGGCTGCGGACAAGGATAGGCCGGGGCTACACCTAAACGACGATAAAGGCAAAATCCGCGCAATTTTGTCTGTGGACAAGAATGGGCCGGGGTTGATCCTGGCTGACGAGGACGGCGAATTGCTCTGGAAAGCACCGCCATAGTCGGTAGGATGAGCAGGAAGAGATTCTTCACTTCGTTCAGAATGACAAATTGCCTTTATTATTGACAATAAACCTGTCCTTGAGCAAGGCGAAGGAACAGTTATAATTAAAATTCAATCCAAATCGGTGAGTTTGAGTAAAAAATTTAATTTCATCGACCGCAGCTTGGGTGCGTAGATGCGCCGACGTTGAAACTAAAGCCTGAATCCAGGTACAGTCGGCCTTGAAAACGAAGCAGCAAACTGCTGTCGTTTGAGCGCTAAAGAAATCGAGTTGGGCAAAAACCTGCCCAGGGCAATTGAATTTATCAAGAGAATTTAGTATAATAGCAGAAAAGCTTAGCAGGGTAGTTACGCTAAGCTTAAATGGAAAATACAGGTTTAGGAGAAGGGAGAGTAAGGCTTTTTTGAGAGGCTGGCATAATGGAGACCAAATTTAACGTCTTCGAGATTCTCCAAATAGCCGAAAAAATCGACCATAATGGTGCTAAATATTACCTCAAGACGGCTGAACTTTTCGATGACCCGGAGCTTCGCAATATATATCACAAGCTGGCCGACTGGAGAGCCAGACACGAAAAGAGCCTCGCACAGAGGAGAAAGCGGTTTTCTGAAAAGACCGGTGAATTCGGTACTTTCGACCCCGATAATTACGTCCTGTCAAATCCACACGTAATGGCAGGTCTGGCCGTGTTCTCCCACAAACCAGACTCTTCAGGAAGGCTGACCGCAGCAAAAACCAGAGAGCAGATACTTAAAGATGCCGTCAGAAGAGCAAAGGAAGCTATCATTTTCTACAATGGATTAAAGGGCTTTGCTCGGGACCCGGCCAGCAAAGATACACTTGATAAGATTATCAAAGAAGAGAGCCGCCACATCCGCCTCCTCACCGAACAATCAGAGCAGTGGTAATCGACCATTCAGCCAACATTTAAAAAATCGGAATGCCGGTTTTGTTACTTACCTTTGCGCGTGCTCGTACCAGTCGCAAGGTTTTGCTGTATCTGCTTGTAGATAACTCGTGACCTTTCCTCTTCGCCGAGTATTTTGCCTGTTTTAATGCTAAGCTTACTGCTATCGTCTGGCCCCGGCTCAATCCATATCGTAATCTTCTTACCATCCGCGGCTTTGGCGACAATTTTTGCAATAAAGATATCTTTGGCCTGTTCAGTAACCTCTAATTCCAATTGTTTTAGAGCCGCCAGTGTCGCCAAATATACGCTGTTCAAATCCTGGCTGGCCACAGCGTAAAGTTTGCCGCCTGAATAAACACCAGCATCGCTACCTATGATTGTGGGTCTGCCACAGCCGCACATAGCCAACATCAAACCGGCAAGCATACAAACTGTACAGATTTTTTGCATCGACATTTTTTTACTCCTTAAAAAAATTTATTGTTTACGCCGTTTATTTATCTTCAGCGGCTCACATTGTCAAAGCTTTATTTTAATTGACTCCATCATCGGCAGCGAACAAGCTGGTCCATATCTATCTGAAGGTGAGGAATATTTGTCTTCAAATCCTCGATAAAACGCAAACCATCTTTCCAGTATCCCGCCGTAGGTCTCAAATCAGAATGAAAACCGGTAAAATAATGGTTTATATTCTGGACTAAAAGTTCCCGCATATATTTGCTTACCATTGACGCTAACGACACCGGCAAAAATCGCTCATCAGCACCGACTGCAAAATGCAAACGCATACCTTTACCGCCGCCTCGCAATTCATAACTGCTGACCGTGGGGCTCTCACGAAGAATCTTCAGCTCCATATCGCTGAACATTCGCTGAAGGGTTTTCAGATAGTGGACTCGACCCCCTTGCCTGTCTGCTATAATTTGCAAATCATCCCCGGCAAAATTATCAAAAGCCCGCTTGATAAGCCGCGAGGTAGCGTTGAAAAGAACATCAGCTTTGTTCTTCACCGAAGCCATCATTTTGTTGTAGTACCCGACGTCCAGACAATAGCTTTTCAGTTCCAGCAATTCGATACCGTTTGAGGCCATATCGTCGGCCAGAACCGCCGATGATATTGCCCTGTCGGCGGCATCAGCCGAAAGACGATGACTTCCGATACCCTGGTACCACGGATAATCGCTTATTCGCTCAAGGCACTCCGGACATAATAATTCTATAAATTCGACCAGCGTGGCCGGCTCTTTATCGAGACATTTCAAGGCCCCCAGGACCGTCCGCTCCAGATGTTTGATTCCCACGGCTCTGCTGTATGCCTTCTTGCTGTCAGTGATGAGCAATCGTCCTGCAAGATATTTTCGTCTTTTGCCGACGCTTTTGCTCAAAATCTGCCACAAGTCTGATGTCAAAATATTATGTGGCAGCGAAAAAGTGCTCGACGATATGACCAACGGCCCCAAAATCGGCCCATAGCCGGCTTCATCAATTCCTACCAAAACAACCATCCGTGGAACTCCTGCTATCCATATCGAAATTACCTTCCTTGCATCTGCAACGAGCCGTTACATTATACTATCCGGATTAAAATTATAACTAATGATATTCCTGATTACAACTTTAAGCAATCTGCTCAAAGAGCAGACTACCTGCTCATTGGATAACCGACCGTCTGGGCGGAGAGCACACGCTGTTCAGGCCGTTCCATTATGACGCCTCAACCCTAAAAGAACAAATACTATCCAATTTTGAAATTTCAAATATTGGCACAAATATTCAAAAAATCCGCTTTTTCACTGTGATTGTGAGGTCGCCTAAAAACCTCAGTAAATGTAGCCCCACCAAACCTTAGTAAATGTAGGGTGGGGCTTGCCCCACCATATTCATTTTACTAATCACCAATTAACCAATTAACTAAGCCATCCTCCGACCCCGGCTGGTTCCAATCTCGACATTCTTAATCAACAAGCGGGCTGAACGTATCCACGACTCAATATTGATATAAGCCAAAAAAATAATGTAGAGCAAAAAAAGCAAAAGTCGAAAGGAATAAAAGAATTCGTTTCTTATATATTGCATAAAAGTTACCTTTTTCACCCATGCCTGCACCCTAAGTCTTAATATATATACATAATAATATCTACATAAATAACAAACAACATTCGACGATTTATAAAAGCATGTAGTCCTTTTGATTAATCATAATGACTATATAAATTATCACACTCTCTCAACAGGCTACCAAAATCAGTTTCATTTATCTGGCCCTAAGTGCCTTTTTCGCCGTCATAATGCAAATTTCCCTATCAACATCAACGCGTTTTTTTAGCGATTGCCTCTATTGCTTTGTCAAGCGTGTTTTGAGGGTTGTCATTCCTCACCCATTCGGCTTTGCTCAGGGCAGGCTTTGATGCGGAATCCAGTATCATCATTTGATTCTTTACAGAGAACTATGATTGAAAAGGAAACTTCCTCCATAAACTCGCAAAATGGAGCAAAGAAGAAGTTCTGTGCGGAGTCGAAGGTTCTCGTTTTTTTATTCGTCTTTCCTTGCTTGTCACGATGGTGTCATTTGTGGTTTGATATTTGTGCCTGTGGTATTCGATATTCATCTTTACTTTCTGCCTTCCGTTCTCTGTCGTCATTTTTGATCTTGCGTCTTCTCTCATCTGTTTTCACCATCCACCTTTAGCTCACTTTAGGCACTTTAATTTAATTTAGTTCGCTCCTCACTCATCTCACCTAACAACTCCAACCAACCACCCACCCCGCCATATATAACCATACCACCTTCACCAAACGCAACGTCCGATAATATTTTGAAAGGCAATATAATTACCCATTCATCCTATATTGACAAAATGTTAATTTCAAAAAAGTGCTAATTTCAGATGAATTTACACCCAAAAGGCGCGCATTTTTGCCAATTTATACCCAATTTTTGCCAATTTATGCTCTTTTTTTGACGTTTTTTTCTTATCTACATTGCCCAGACATTGCAAATTGACATGCCTACCCCCATTTATGACCGAAAAACAAGGATTCTCCCTAAAATCAGCAAAAAATTACGCCAAAACACCAATTTTTTAAAACTTACCCTAAAAAATTAATACTAACAAAATGCCTAATTTGCCAGCGGTCTTACCCTTCTATCCAACTACCTATCTGATAAATGCCGGGTTGACACACTGGCGCAGATATGGAATTTGAGGGTTTTCCATGCTATAATCGGCTATTGAAACAGGCCGCTAACAAGTGATTCACAATAGATTTGGACAACGAAAACAAATGAGTGAAACGAGCTTACTTTTGAAAGCATACTATGAAGCCCTTTATGAGCGGCTTCAAGCCAACAAGGAGCTTTTGGCAGTGAGAATAGAAAAACTGCTGGCAGACGAGATTGCAGAACGCGGGTTTGAGGACTTTGACGAGGACAAATACGCCGCGTACAAGGATGCGTGCCTGGCATTTGTTGATGAACGAATAGAGTTATACAACCCATTTGGGATTCAATACACCTTTGACCGCACCCGGGCCAGGGAGGCATTTGAATTAGAGCTGCAGCTTGACTGGTATGACAGCAGGGCTGAATTTGAAGCTTTGGTGGAGGCAGCGCGCAATAAGGTAAAAACGGGCGTTACGCAGGAAAGATTGCGACCGCTGGCCGATGAGCTTATCGAGGAACTCGGAGCATTTCCGGATAAGAGTATTATATCTTCTTATGAGGCCGAACCGGGCCTGAGAAAGCTGCCGGACTATGTGGTTGCACGAACGATAGAAGAAAACGTTATGTGAATGAAGCTGCCTGTAAAAAGTTTTTAGACAATAATCTGATTGAGGCTTCGCCTCAAATCGTATTATCTCTGTATTCCCGCTCCTTCGACTCCTTCGATAAAACTCAGGACAGGTCTGTTCAGGACAGGTTTCGAGGGAATGACAAATCGTTTTGGTTGTCTAAAAACTTTCTAACAACGGCCAAGAATCTAAATTTGCGAATTTTTCAATTTGATTCTTGCTATTGCTTTTGTTTTCGATTATTATGTTGTGTTGCTTATTACGGTATTCTTCTCTTTATATACCGCGAAAGAAGCTGCCGAGATTTCAATTGATAATAGCGTTTTGGCTTGTAGTGAGAAGTAAGGCCGAAACAATTCAATTTAACACAAGTTCGAACAGGAGGCTGACAATGAAACCTATCACACGTCGAGATTTTATGAAACATTCAATGGCCGCTGGTATTGGCCTGACGATGGCCAGTCCTTTTTCCCGTGTACGGGGAGCGAACAGCGATATTCGCGTGGCTGTAGTCGGCATCAATGGTCGGGGCGGCTCACATATTAATGAATTCGGTAAGATGCCCGGGGTACGTGTGGCTGCGCTTTGTGACGTTGACAGAAAGGTTCTCGACCGCCGTGCCAAGGCGTTTACAGACCGCAATGAAAAGGTCAATATTTATGTCGATGTTCGCGACTTGCTGGAAGACAAGAATATCGATGCAGTTACTATCGCTACGACCAATCACTCACACTCGCTGATTACTGTTTGGGCATGCCAGGCGGGCAAGGACGTCTATGTCGAGAAGCCGTGCAGCCATAATGTTTTCGAGGGGCGCAAGTGCGTCGAGGCCGCTCGCAAGTACGAGAGAATTGTTCAGCACGGCACGCAGAGCCGCGCCAGTAATGGCTGGGCGCACCAGATTGCCGCCGTCCAGAGCGGCAAATACGGCAAGCTGCTTGTCTCCAAGGGCTACTGCTGTAAGCCGCGATGGAGCATCGGCTTCAAGCCTATAAAAACTCCTCCGAAGGAGCTTGATTTCAATATCTGGCTTGGTCCGGCTCCGGAACAGCCCTATCACGAGAACCTTGTTCACTACAACTGGCACTGGTTCTGGGACACCGGCAACGGCGATATGGGCAATCAGGGTGTGCACGAGATGGACATCGCCCGCTGGGCCATCAAAGATGCTACCCTGCCCAAGAGCGTGATAAGTATGGGGGGGCGATGGGTCGATGGCCCCAACTATTTCAAAGACCAAGCCCAGACACCCAACCAGGAGCTATCAATATTCGACTATGGCCAGACGCTCCTGGTCTTTGAGACTCGCGGTCTGGTTGGCAAATATGACGACTTCCCAAACAAGGTCGCCAACGAATTCTACCTTGAGGAAGGCGCAATCATCGAAGGCAAGTTTTATCCTCGCGGCAGCGACAAGGGCGAGCCGCTCGTAGATGTGGAATATCCAAGGCGGTCTGAGGATAACTTCGAGAACTTCATTAGCTGCGTTCGCAGCCGAAAGCATAAGGACCTCTGTGCCGACATCCTTGAAGCACACCTGTCCAGTGCTCTTTGCCATCTGGGCAATATCTCATACCGGATGGGTAATGAACTACCTTTTGGCAAAGATGCCGAAACACTTGGCGACAATGAAATTGTAAGTGACAGTGTCAAGACCGTTCTGGCTAATACCAAGGCCATCGGAGTTGACCCTGCAAGAAGCACGTATCGGCTCGGCCCCAAACTATTGTTTGACGCCGAAACCGAGAAGTTCGTGGATAATCCGGCAGCCGATGAGCTGTTGACTCGTTCATACCGCAAGCCGTTTGTCGTGCCTGAGCAGGTATGAGCCGGTTAATATCGGGTTTTTTGTTTAGCTGCTTTTTTTGAGTGTTACACTGATGCCGCCGGCATCTTTGTGCAGGAAGACGGTTTCAAGACTAGGGTCTGTGGTGATAGCCTTGAGGTAGTCCTGCATTTCCGATGCCAGGTCGGTAGTGTTGTGGGCCAGAATCAGTCCGCCCGGACGCACTAAGGGCAGGAGCTTTTTGAGGTAGTCGAAGTAGCCGGCCTTGTCCGCATCAATAAAAAGGATATCAATAGGTTCTTTTAGCTGGGTAACTGTCTTGTGGGCGTCGCCATCAACGATAGTAACCAGAGGACTGACTCCGGCGTTTTTGAAGTGTTCGCGGGCCAGCGAAATACGGTATGGGTCGATTTCGTGTGTGGTCAACTTGCCTCCGGTCGTTCGCAGAGCCAGGCAAAACCACAGCGCTGAGTATCCGTTTGAGGTGCCGATTTCAATGACGTGTTTGGCGCCGGTTGCCGCCGTGAGGATCCACAACAACCTGCCTTCTTCCTGTGTAATATTCCACATTGCATAGTTTCTATTCTTGGACATATCCTCAAGAATACTAAGGATTTTTGTCTCTTCCTTTATATTGCCGTCTGAGTCGGCCTCGGCTGCTTTGTCCGCGCCTGCCTGGCTCATAGCCGCCATTATTAATGCTGCTGATGCACAGGCTGCTACTAATAGACATTTGTTATTTGTTGTCATTGTGCTTGCCTCCGTTTCCATCTTTTACTTCTTTCTATCCATAATAATACCGGCATAATTCGCTCAATGCCAGTGACTTTTGCAAATATTTGCAACTCAGAATTAGTGGAAAATTAGGATGAGCGACCGTCTCAAAATTTCTGTAATACTATGCCTCCTACAATGAAGATTAGACCTATTACCGTTGATAGAAGAATCTTTTCGCCGACCGCAAAAGAAATCACCATAAGAGAAAAGAATGGGGTCAGGTAAACTAAGTTTGCTACATGCGCGGTTGTTTTCGATAACTTTAAGGCCTTTAGCCAGAGTATGAAAGTAATCCCCATCTCAAACAGCCCTATATAGGCTGCTTCGAGAAAACCTTTAAGGTCTGGAAATTCTATTTTAGTAAAAAGTAAAATCGACAGAAATATAAAGATAGACCCAAACAAAAAATTGAGGAATAGTCTGACCGCCTCATCATGTTTATCCCTTACGTTATAAATCCAGAATAACGCCCAGATTAGAGTGCTGCCCAGTGCCAGCAATACTCCGGCAGGATTGGTAAACTTAAATCCTGAAATATTTCCTCGAGCTGCAATGATAAAAACACCAAAAAAGCTGATAGTTATTGCAAGAACGCTCTTTAGTTTGATTTTTTGCCTGAGCAAAGGTATCGACAACAAAACAAGTGTCATTGGCCAGAGCCAGTTTATTGCCATAGCTTCCTGGCCGCTAAGTATTGAGTATGCGTGAAATAAGACAAGATAGTAGAGAAACGGACTGAGAAAACCCATCGCGGCGGAATACAGATAATCGGTTTTAGAGAAGGCTTTGAGTAAATTTAACTTCTTCGAAAATAATAAGTGAAGAAAAAGAGCGATAGTCGATATGAGCGAGGCATAAAACAAAAGATGCAAAATATGCAAATCCAAGACATCTGAATAATAAGGCAGCGAAATTTTGAAAACGGCAGCAATGGTGGACCAAAACAGAACTGCAGCAACAGCATAAAGATAAGCCCTTTTTTGTCTTTCCATATAAGTCGGCACGAAATAATATAATGTTACAAATTAGGCTTTTACATCGTTAGCCAAATCTTCCAAAGAGCATATCATAGGGTATAGCGTTTCCAAATTTTCATAGTATCGAGCCGAATTGTATTATGCAACGAATCTTTCACATGTTGTTATAGAACAGGTCATTTCCTCCTGTTGACAACGAGCTACTGCGGGGTTAGTATTCGGGTAGGAAAAGAGAGAAAAGATTAGCAAAGTAAATTAGCTCAAACCGACCGGTTTGAGCTGTAAGCTGAATTCGTCTAATTTTTTACGGAAGGCATACAGGTTCTCGGTAAAGTGCATCCCGGATAACTCCGATAATCATTTCGGTTCGGTAATCTCATCTTATAGCGCAATGTAAACTTCTATCGGACGTGGAAAAAGTGCCTTTTTTCTGCTCTGGGCTGATTTGATTGGCTGGGTATTATTACTTATATTTTACTTGATGGCTTTCATAGAGGGCTTTGTAAGCTCGTTAGCAGTGGGATTACAGAGTATTGGTTTTGGATATTCTGTCGTTGATTCCCTGAAAGGAGAGTGTCTTACCGTCATAGACTAAATCCGGAGGATTGTCAGAATTATGGCACGGCTTTTTGGATTTCGACTTAAAAACAAACAGTCCGGCGAAAATTGCATCAGCAATTATTCAGATAACGGCTGCGCTGAGGAAATCAGCGGTTTGTCACAACTGTACTGCCCAGAGCAGGACAGCGCCGCTCATTTTCGGGATGTGGCGGATGTCCTCTGTGAAATGGGAAAAATCACCGCTAAACAGCTTTCTAAGATAAGAGGGGTACAGAAAAAAAGAGCGGATTGCGACGTCTGTCAAATAATCGCTGAGCTGAAATTAGCTGATGAGCCTGAAATTTCAAAGGCACAGGCGAGCTTGTACGGATTCGAGTTTCGTCAGGTTGAACCGGAGCAGGTTGACAGAGAGGCGTTTGATAAACTTGAGCTTGAGTATATAAAAAGTAACCGCATTATGCCAATAGCGGTACGCGGCAAAACCCTCATCGTAGCGACAAGCCGTCCCGCTGACCTCTTTGTGACCGAAGATGTCAAAAGACAAGTACGGATGAATGTTGAGACGGTTGTATGCTTAGAAAAAGATATAGATAAAGTCTGCGCTACCTTCGATGATAAAAAGGTTGATTACAACCTTGATGATATCATGGGTGATATGGCGGATGTTGAGGTTGTTCAGGACCAGCAGGAGGATTTCGAAGACCTGGAAAAAATGGCAGGCCAATCGCCCGTCATTAAGTTCGTCAATTATCTGATTAGTAACGCAGTGCGTGAAGGCGCCAGTGACATCCATATTGAGCCAAAGGAAAAGTCTATGAAGACA